>Ga0207112_1038_pt1 | contig 34506 bp, 29 predicted proteins | sample Alteio_BWMinHeat_72_FD_153549 | JGI IMG/M metagenome (GOLD analysis project Ga0207112, IMG submission 153549) | Enriched cells from forest soil in Barre Woods Harvard Forest LTER site, Petersham, Massachusetts, United States -... | ecosystem: Environmental > Terrestrial > Soil > Temperate forest >...
GCATAAAAGGTATACGAATGTGTTTGACCGAGGCCGCGCCCCTCATACGATCCGGCACTCCCGTACGGCGGGTTCATCGTCTGCTGGATCTCCGACATTCGCGCATTGAACATCTGATCGCAGAGATAATGCATGAGATTCTGACGATAGTCCTTGACTGTCTTGGTGGGAGTTTCCAGCCAGAAGTGTTCGAGTTGGAATGTTGCGTACGAAAGTTCTTTATCAGTCTGGACCGAGACGTAGGGATCGGCATGCGCAGGAACATCAAACTGGGTTCTTGGCCGCTCCACTGCTGGGTTTTGCATCGGACCAAAGAGGCTCTTGACTTCCGTAAGCATTTGCTTCGGATCGATGTCACCAGTAATAACGATCGCCATCAGGTCCGGGCGATACCAATCACGATAGAAGCTGCGCAAGGTTTCATAGCGCGCAGTATCGATCACCGGCTTCTTGCCGATCGGGAGACGATCAGCGTAGTGTGAGCCCTTTAATAAAATTGGAAGCTCCTTGGTCTCGATGCGCTGGTTAGCACCAAGTCCGAGGCGCCACTCTTCTCCGACAACGCCGCGCTCTTTATCGATCTCGATCGAATCGAACGCAACACTATGCGCCCATTCGCTCAATACTTCAATGCCTTTGTGCAGCACGTCGCCTTTGTTCGTTGGCAGTTCAAGCATGTAAACGGTTTCGTCGAACGACGTATAGGCGTTGAGGTGAGCGCCGAATCGTATGCCATTCGATTCGAGAAAGCTTACGAGATCGTTCTTGGGATATTTCCTGGTGCCGTTAAAGGCCATGTGCTCCGTCAAATGAGCAAGGCCTTGCTGGTCGTCATTCTCAAGGATCGAACCTGCCTTAACCGCGAGGCGAACCGAGACACGCTGCTCAGGCTTCGCATTGTGCCGAATGTAATAAGTCAACCCATTCGGAAGTTTTCCGGTCATCACCAATGGATCGATAGGCAGTACTGCAGTTTCTGAAGTGCTCTGCGCAAGAACAGTCGACGATAGCGGGAAGAGAAGTGCCAGAAGGACACCACTGAAGTAACGTTTCATAGCTTTATTTCGAAATGCGACATGGGATCATCGGAAATGAAACAACTTTTGCTGCCAATGTTAAAGTGGAGGCGCAGGACGTTCCGTCATCTTCACATTGGAAGGAACGACGAACGTTTTCGAACTCAGCTGGCTGGTCGTGTCAATGCTTGCGGCAGTCAGGACAACCGTATCACCCGGCGCCATTACGGCCCGTTTCAGCATTACGCTGCGCCAGATATAGAGTTGCACAGGAGCATCATCCATTTGCCAAACATCTGCTGTAAGCCCTAGTACCGTGTCTTGTCTGATAATCTTACCCTTGGTGGAAAGAGATCCTTTTGTCGTCATCTCGGGCGTGGGAACATTGGCGGCATCAAGATGGAACAAGCTGTCGAGCTCCGGATCTTTCCAATGAGTGCCTTGACCACGATCGAGCAAACACATGTAGATGTCTGGCCCGTTAGCGATCGTAAGCGTGAGCGTTGAGCGCAACCCTTTGTCTTCAAGGTGCTGCCAGTTCGCGAATTTTGCTTCGCGTTTGCCATAGTGATCAAAATAGAGATCCTCCACTCCTCGACCAAGTCCGGAGTAGATGTAATGTACATGAGCGCGTTCCATCGGGTAGCGATGAAGATCGTCAAGCGTAGCATGCTGCTCTTTTTTGCAGCCGACACTAGCCAGCGCGGTGAGAGAAAGAAGTGCAAGAGAGAGAGTGCGAAGCATCACGGTTTTTTCCCAATGATAGCACGGTACAAAAAGAGGAGGATCATCGCCCCAAGCACGGACATCAGAAAGCCAACCGGCTGGTCCCCGTGATACATTCCGAAGGCGCGCCCGATGAACCACCCGATCACCGATCCGGCAAGTCCAATGATCATAGTAACAATGCAACCTCCAGGGCCCTTGCCCGGCATAACAAATTTCGCAACCGCGCCGATCGCCAGGCCGATCAGAGCCATCCACAAGTACTGCATGAGATTATGTTAAGTGTTTAGATGCGAGTTGGTGAACACCGCTAGCCATGAAAAGGGATTCCAGCAATTACTTTCTCGCCATTGGAGCATTGCGGCGCTGTGCATCCAGCTCGGCACCCAAATGTGCCAGACTATCTCGTAACGCATTGTATCGCGAAGTCAGATCAATATCCCGGAATCGAAACCGATTGCCACTTGTGCTGTCGATGACCACATTCCCTCGCGCGCTGTCGAAAAGTCCGAGTATATCGATCACCAACGAGTTGGTCAGTTGTTCGAGCGAGTCGTATGTCGCTCGCCACGTTGGGGCAAACCGATCCGGCGACAGCATGTAGGCTCGCAATTGTTTACGATTTTCTGATTCCGACAATCGTTTCAAAGCCGTGTCTGCGTAGCGAGTGCACTGCGCGATCGTGTTCACAAGTGACGCCTGAAGCGAATCGCTACTGCTCATCGCATCTTGGAATGCGAGAATGGCGGAATGCCGGACGGTATCGTTTAGGGCATCCGATGGATTTTGGAGAAGCGGTAGATATGTTGCCAGTGAATCCTCAAGCGCGACGCGACTCTTCTCTATCCCTGCGGCATCCTTGTAGTACCGATACAGCGAGTCGTATACGGTAGAATGTTTAGTTGGTTTGACACTGCTTTCGGACCAGGCATGACTTGATGCACTATCAGTAATGCTTCTCAGCTCTTCCGGTTGGAGACTGCCACTCTTCCTGCAGCCGAACATGCTCAAGAGGACCAGTGCAATTACTGCTCTACTCATACCAACGCTAACGGCTGCTTCTTCAAGAGATGCTCGAGCCACATCATCGAAAGTTTCTCCTCAAGAGAATTTGCTTTCAAACGGTCGTTCAAATGTTGGAAGTCGACCTTGTCCAATTCCTGATCCTGATCAAAGCAGCTGAAGACGTAGCCGGTTTCTACTTGTGTTACAGGATCAAGATGGCGCTGTAAGCACTGTGCGCAGACCTCTTTCATCATGCACTGCATCGGCGAGTTGATCGAGCCGATCGCGACGTGATCCTTGGGCAGTAGATCATACAACTTACCACCAGGCCGGCGCGCCATCTTTACCGCGGCCATCATTCTATCGGAGCCGATCGCGATGACTCTGTTGACCGTCGCTAGAGGGAAAAGCTTCGAGACCCCGAGCGTGCCTGCTTCATACGCCAGCATTGCTTCGATGATGTTCGCGCGGATGTGCGCGTCCTGCGATCGATGCGATTCGATCTCGACACCTGCATCCGTTGAGAAGATCACCTGGTCGGTATATGCCTCGATCTCCTCGCGCTTGAAAAGGTCTTCGCCAAATTTGTAGCCGGCAAAGTAAATGACCTTGTTGTTCTTCTCTTTCAGTGCTTTCGCGATACTGAAGAGGACGGCGTTGCCGAGTCCACCGCCTGCAAGCAGTACGGTCTCGCCCTCCGGAATTCTGGTTGGCGTGCCAGTCGGTCCCATGACAATGACCGGCTCGCCTGGCCTGAGCGCAGCGCACAGCATGGAGCTCGAGCCCATCTCAAGTACGATAAGCGAAAGCAATCCTTGCTCTTTGTCAACCCATGCACCTGTGAGTGCAAGGCCTTCCATCGTCATGACGGTGTCATCAATCCGTGGAGCCAATTTTTCAAAGTTCTGCAAGCGATAGAACTGACCCGGATTAAAATGTTCGGCTGCAGCAGGCGCGCGAACGATGACTTCTACGATGTTGCGGGTAAGTCGATCGACACGAACGACGCGAGCGAGGAGTTGATCATCCATCTCGCGTTTGAATGCGACCCACGATTCAACCGAAACTTCAAGCTTCGGTCCATTACCAAGGACAGCTCGCACAACTTCGGGATAGCCATCCTTAGCACTCGCCATCGCCTTTACTACGTTGCCTGCGTACTTGGGATGATTGTCGCCATAGTAAGTGATGTACTTCCCATTCGAAGAGTAGCTCGTAAAAAACTGCGGGCGCGCCTTGTCTTCGACAAGCTCGTCCGAATCGTCAAGCGCATAGCTCCGAAAAAAGTCCTTCCAGTCATCCATCTTGAATGTGCCTGGACGCTCTTTTTCGTAAATAGTATTCGGACTTGTGCCAGCGGCAACACAGACAGTTTTTGCAAAGAGCTCAACCAGTTCGCCGGTGCTTCGCCATTTGCCATCTACCACTGCTTGGCGTTCGAATCGAACTGCTTGCACCGCGTCGTTCTCGTCAGGTATGATCTCGATCGGAGACATGTTCTCGACGTAATAGATACCCTCTTCGAGCGACTTCTCGATTTCTTCATGGTTCAATCGATACGCCGGCGAATCCTGCAGCGACTTACGATAAGCGATCGTCACACCACCCCATTCACGAAGCAGAGGGATGAAGTTAGGAAGTTCTCCTGTCTTCTTTGCTCGCTCACGTTCAGCGCGTATTGCGCGTCCATGCTCGATGAAGACCGCGAGCACTTTCTTATCATCGGGACCGAGTCGCTGATCAACTGGCTGACCGGCATCGACAAGCTTTTGATAACGCTGATAGTACTTTTCAACCTGGACAGGATAGTAGGCCATCAGTTCTGTGGCCGTGTCGATGGCAGTCAATCCACCACCGATCACAACTGCAGGCAATTGTACCTGCAGGTTCGTCATTGTTTCCCGCTTTTGGGCTCCAGTGAGTTGCAAGGCCATCAGGAAGTCACTCGCTTTGCGAACGCCGCGAATGAGATTGTTCTTCATCTTAACGATCGTCGGCTTTCCAGCGCCAGATGCGATCGCGATGTGATCGAACTTGTATCGATCGAACGCATCTTCGATGCTAAGCGTACCGCCGAATCTCACGCCGCCATACATTGAAAGCATGTTGCGGCGAGCGAGCGTGAGATAGATCGTCGTCAAAAAATTCTTATCCCATCGGACTGTGATGCCATACTCTGCGACGCCACCGAAGCCGTCTAGCGTCCGCGTATCAAGCGCTTTGTATAGGGAGCTCCAGTTTTCGAGTGGTCTCGGTGCCGTCCAATTTCCGGAGGGATCGAAATATCCGGTATCTTCCTCGGAAAGAGGTTCGATCTTCAGGCCATCGATGCCAACGACTCCGAATCCTTCATTCAATAAGTAGTGTGCAAGTGTGTAACCCGCAGGTCCCATACCGACCACGAGCACGTTCTTTCCGTTGTACGGCAACGCGTACGGACGTTTGATGTTCAGCGGATTCCATCGCGCGAGAAATGAGTAGATCTCAAATCCCCAACGCATCCCGAGCACATCGGTAAGAGCGCCAGTTTCTGCTTGCGGAATATTTACTGGCGATTGCTTTTGATAGATGCAGCCCTTCATGCAGTCATTGCAGATGCGATGACCAGTGCCGGGACACATTGGGTTATCGATCATGATGAGCGCAAGTGCCGAGATCGAATCACCATCGTTGCGCATTACATGCATCTCGCTGATCTTCTCCTTGAGCGGGCAACCGGGCAGCGGAATTCCGAGTGGATTCTTCTTGTATCCACCATCTTTGTCGACGAATCCCTTTGAGCAAGAATCGCGTGCGCGCTCATGGCAGAAAATGCAGTAATCTGTTTCTGACTGTACCAACCGAGGGGACATCCTTGAATCCGTCAAGGCGAATCCATCACGTCGGCGATGGTGCTCCTCCGGCCCAGCAAATTTTTCAGGCAGGAGCGAATCGGGTCGGATCACTTCAACGAGATGATCGTAGTCGACCGAATGTGGCAAGTGATAGCTCGCCCAGTCCTGAATACGAGCGCGCTGATTTTTGTCATAGTAGATCCACGCTGAAAATGCTTCGAGTAGAGACAGGAGTTTTGAGGTAACTTCAGCGTCGCTGCCACTCAAGCGACTGCGGAGTTCTGCAGGGATATTGGCACGAATGGCATCTAGCGCTTGAGGGTCTGGCTCTTTTTCAATCGCAGCGATCCTGAGTGCTACTCGGGTAAAATGGAGTTCCGGATCATCTGGAGCTGGCTCGGCGATATTCATTGAGAAGATCCAATCACCAAAGACGGCGAGTTCTTCAGGGATAGCTACCTTTAGTACTGATTCAAGGTCCCTGTATTTTTTTAGCGCCCTCCTTGTTAGAAATTCCTTTTTGAATTCAAAAATGACCTTATCGCGATGAGCGATCTCTATCTGCTTGCGGCGGAAATTCTCGACATTGAAGAGTCTTGCGACGAACTTGCCAACATGGGGCGCCATTTCTACGAGCAGATTCGAGACGGCGATCTCGCCCGTCACTTCTGGTCCGAGGCTTTCATAGTTCTCGAACCGAGTCACCAGATCAGGTTGCGATTCTCGTAAATCCTTAAAGAAAAGACGATGCAGATCTCTCAGCCTGGCAGGCGCGTAGAGATCCTCATACTTGAAGCCAGCGATGCCTAGTTCTAGGGTGACGTTTGCTGTCGAATCACTTAAGATGGGGGGCGCTGAAAACTGTTCAACTGCATCAAGAAGCATGTGGTCGGTTCGCTGAATCCTTCGTTGCAACTGCAAGTGGCAAATTTAGCTCATTTGGCAATTACCGTAAGAGCTACGGATGAGTCTGAACCCACAACAGCACTGATTCCCTTCAATTGAGGGCAAAAATTTGTGCCTTTTTTTGGGGACGAGGATGAGGTAAGTTTGAGGACTGCTCAACAAAAGACGTACAGCGACCTACTTCTGCATGAAAAGCCCAGACCCCGCGACTACCCTAGATGACGCCCCACTGCCACTCTATGAGCGTATGAGCTACCTGATCTACACAGGTGCGCTCCTGGCGCTCTTCTGCATTGTGCATGAACCGGAAGTGGGTGCATCTTCTCTCAAGGCAGTCACGAGCTTCCAGACTCAGTCGCTGGAGCCCTCAAGGGATTTTCCTCCTCAACGTCATCAGCCGGCCTCTGCTCGCTCTCCACTCGCTACCCATGACACACTCCGACCCGCATCCGTCCTTTCACAGCTCAAACAACACTCCCGCGACCGTCAATCCGGGATCGATTGAGCAAGCCTAGATAAGAGTGGCTCCCTCTCACGCTTATCATAAACAAGAAGGTTCTTCTCTGCGTAACCATATGTCGAGGCGAGAAGCTCACCTGCGGTCATTCGATAAAGTCTCTTTTGAGCTTCATCGATCACCAGCATCTCCAACCCCAAGTCGTTTAAAAAAGCAAGCAACGCCTCGGGAGAATCACCCGCTTGTCTCAGATTTCTCGGACCAAACTCCATTAGCATTACAATCGGCTTTCGGGTATCAGCTCTCAGATAGTTCGAGAGGCCTTGTAAGACTTTGAACTCGGCACCCTGAACATCAATGATGAGAACATCCGGCATGAGTCCCTCATCCAGACAAAATTCATCCAACGTTACTGCATCCACCTCTTGCGCCGTCCTTGTTTCTCCTTGGCCAGAATATATTTGATGATCGCCTGAATTCGAAGAGCTGAGAAAGAGATTGAGTATTCCTTTTACTTCTGCGACAGCCGCATTTCTCGCCAAGACATTTCTCAAATGATTGTCTGCGATATTTTTGCAGAGGAGTTCGAAGTTTTCGCGTGAGGGCTCGAAGGCGATCACTCGTCCAAGTTCTCCAGATGCAATAGAGGCAAGCAGCGTGTAGTATCCGATGTTTGCACCAACATTCAGCACGGTCATTCCTGGGAGTATCATTCGCATGACGAGCCCGCTTTCAAACGGCTCGTACCTGCCATAGACAAGGAATTGATGCGCAACGCCTCCATCTTCTGCACGCATGCGAAGCGTCCTGCCCGGAAGCCCCGTCAACGTTACTCTGGTTTCCCCGGACAAACCGAACAAGCTGAGCTTCCGATGTAACCGGTAGCTCAGCTTGTGATGGAAATTGTTCATCAGCTTGGAGCGATCTGCTCCAGAACCCGTTAGCGTGATGAGGAGCTTCCGCGTTACATCGAACGCAATGCGCTGGAGAATATTCACGCCGATCTTTCCCCGCTCGGCCGATTATTTCCCAAGCTGTTTGAGGACATAGGCTATGATGTCGGCACATTGTTGATCACTAAGAATATCCTTGCCGTAGAACGGCATTGCATCTGATCCAACACGAAGTGCTTTTGCGCCTGTCATTGCATCTTTCATAGCATCCTTCATCGGCGGACCAATTTTCTTATCGGTGATCGAATGACAATACTGGCATGAGCGAGCCCACAGCGCGGCACCGTTCTTATCATCGCCCGGAAGTTTCAAGATTGCTTTGGCAGCAGCAGTTGCCGCGGCTTCATCCAGCTGATCATTTTGAGTGAAGGCAGGCCTTGCACCCCACTGGATCTTGAGATTCGTCCTGATCCCACCGGGCCCGGCTGAAATTGCTGCAAGGTACTCATTCAATGCGTCGGATTGTGCGGCGGTAAGACCTTTCGTGTAATCACCATCAGGATTGGTGCGGTCATAAACTGCAGCGCATAGCGCTCCGCCAAAAGCATACTTCTTAAGATCAGCGCCCTTGAACATCCCATTCCATGTTGATGTGCGGCTTGTGACACCGACGAGCGTATGTCCTGGGCGGATGCGATTGTCGTTTGTTGCCGGTTGGCCATCGGCATGGCAAGAGGCACAACTCACTTTTTTCTTCCCGAGAGCCGTATTGTAGTAGATCTTTTGACCTTCAAGAGCTTTACCGGCGATTACAGTTGCCGAAGATTTGGCCGTGTCCGCAGCGACAGGCTTTGCATGGGAAGTATCCGTCGTTGTTGTCGTTTGAGTTACCTTCGAAGTGTCTGTAGTTGTAGACTGCGAAGTATCCTTTTTGCAGCCGGGTAACAACGAAATGGAAACGACAACGAGAATTGCACAAGTGGAGAGTGAGAGCAATTTGATCGTTCTGTTCATACGGAAAGAAAATTTGAATGACTAATCAAACCTGCAGATCGAGGAAAGCCTCAATATTGACATGTCAGGCGTCAGAAATATACGACACGTGCGCCAATCAATTGACGACTCAGAGTTCACTTACCGGTCTTCTTCCGGCAAATCCGCCATCGAGCGTGTGCCAATAGCTTATTTCTGATTCCGGCAGTCGATAGCAGAGCAAGACTTCCTCGCCATTTGCCCGCGCAGCGGGAAAATCGATCAGACCCGCATTCATGTCTTTGACCTGCACTCCAAGCTGGTTGAGTTCAGTGACAATCTCTACCAGGCGTTCCATCTCGAAGGGAAAGATCTTTTGTCCATTGGGACCCATACCTCCGAAGTATCGGTGCTTATGCACATCATAGCCTTTGGCGTCGAGTATAACTTTGAGCTGAGCGATCTCTTCAACTTTTGGTTTGATCTTCATGAGCAGCGTCTGCGCTTCCTTCAAAGTGAAGTATTTGTCGAAATGCTTGGTCATGTTAGTTTGTGCTAAACATCCCTTTGACAATATATCCAGCCATGCTCGGATTTTCTTTCAATCTGCGAATCGAATAGGCATACCAATCTGCGCCAAACGGAACGTAGACCCGCAAGCGAAAACCTTCTTTGATCAATGTGCTGCGAACCTCTTCACGAACTCCGAGCAGCATTTGAAATTCAAAACTCGTGAGAGCCCGATCGTATTTTTTCAGAAGCACCTTTGCACCTTCGATCAGCAAATCATCATGCGTTGCAATGCCTACGTAGGCACCTCCCTGAAATAGTTGATCAAGAACTGCGAGATAGTTTCTCTGGATCTCACCACGCTCCTGAAACGCGATCTCCGGATCTTCGCGATAGATGCCTTTGCAGAGACGAACATTAGTGGTCACTGCATGCTTCGATCCATCTTCGAGCAAGCGCCGCACATCGTTCTCCGTGCGTCTGAGATATGACTGCAAGACGACTCCAACATTGGTGTATTCCCTTCGAAGCTTTTGATAGAGTTCGATCGTCTGCGTTGTGTAAGGAGAATTCTCCATATCAAATCGGACGAACATCCCTCCTGCTTCCTTTGCGCAATCCAGAATCTTGCGAACGTTCTGCTCACAAAGTTCATGGTCAAGAGCAAGTCCAAGTGAAGTCAGTTTGATCGAAAGATTGCCGTTGAGCTTTTCAGCATAAAGCGTCTGAATAACTTCGCAGGAGTAACGAGTATTCTCTGTGGCTTCTTCGCGGCTTGTGATGAACTCACCCAGCACGTCCACGGTGGCCATTGCGCCTTTGGCATTCAGACTCCGAACCGTATTAACAGCATCGAGAAGCGTTGGGCCTGCGATATATTTTGCACTTACTTTTTGAACGATCGGCTTCGGGACGAAGGGCAGCAAGCCGGTGATGATCTGATTGAACAAATTCATTCCTAAGTGATTAGAACATTCTCTTGAGTCCGGAGCGGTCGAAGATGTGGATCACCGGCCGGAGGCGATCAGCAACAAGAAATCTTCCCAGTTCGTCCGGCATGGGCATGTGCGAAAGAAAACCACCAACTGCGCCTCGAGCTGCACGCTCCGAAACCGTTTGTCCATCGCTCGCACTAAGCGTTTCAAAAATTCCACGTGACGAGATCCGTGCCTGACTTTCAAAACTTACTGTGAAATAAATATTTGCATCGCTAGCTGCGAGGGGCACAACGATCGGTTCGGTGAAGACGCGGTGCCAGAGTGTTGAGGTATCGGTGAGCGCGAATGCAGTGATACCGCTCGTCACCTCGCTCTCCATCGTTCGAAATCCGCTCGCAAAAGCTGCATGGGTGTTCAGCGAAATATTACCTGCAATAAACGGGACAGTATGCTTCCATATGAGCTTTGCTCTATTCGTTTCGACCCCTTGATATTGTAGGATCACAGCCTCACGGCGCTGATCGTTCGATGCACCTAATGCTCCAAATACAATCGATGGGGCTTCGGATTCATTGATCGCAATATTCGAAGTGACCTTTAGACCTGGCAGTCCCAAGCTTGCACGTCGAGACCCGTTTGATCCAAGCACAATAATCGTATCAGCATCTTGTGCAGCAAGCGCCAAATAGAGCAGGTCGCGCTTTTGAGAATAGGCAATTGATGTGATGGAAGATGGTGACGTAAACGTCCACTCCGGATTGCCGTTTGCGCGTCCGAAGGCGTGTGATTTGGCGCCCGCGGTGACAACAATGCTCATCGCTGTTATCAAAGACGGCGCTGATGGAACAGCATTCACTGACGCCTGCCAAAGTATCTTGCCGTCCACACCAAAGGCATCGATCAATCCCGAAATGCCAATGGCGTAAACGGTATCGCCTGACGCCAAGAGTTGATCGACTGGAGAATGGTCAGTCATCTCAAGCATGCGCGCAAGAGAATCATGCTCGTCGAAAAAAGCGATACGTCCGTTTCGTGCGCCGATAGCATAGCTGAACGGCTTCGATAACGGTATTGGTGCGGTCGACCAGCCTCCCTGAACTGCATTGCTGTCGATCGGTTTCGAAACGCTGACGATATCCGGACCTCCGCTCACTCCAATATGGTGCGAGCCATCCATCGTAAGTCCGATCGAACTGCGATCGTGCGGCAGCGACACTTCCTTGCTGCAACTTGTCAGCAAAAGGAGCAATACAATGCAACCGAGATCTCTCGTTCTACTGATCAATTCTTCATAGCGCGTTCAAGCAATCCAATTGCTCTGTTAAGTCTGCCTTCATTTGCGCGAGATCCGAGTTGGATCGCGTCACGGATTTGTTCATTCGAAGCGCCGACATTTCGTGCTCCCATAATATGCGAGAATAGTTGTCTTTCCCATCCCAGTTGCGTGAGCATTCCAACAATGGCGAGCTCGCGTGTCACAATATCGAGTCCGGGCCGAGATAACGTTTTGCCATAGCCTTCCGTCACCGCCCACATTGCCAATTCCGGGCTCAGTGTCTGGAGCGCTCCACGCACAACATTTGCGTTCGCGGCATAAACTTGTCGATATAATTCGTCGCCTCGTTCCAGATTCTGCTCGTGCGTGCTAAAGGCTTCGAGCATCTCTGCTTCCCAAGGTAGGCTTTCATCTTCGGGCCACGCGCGATGAAGCGCACGAGCAGCTTCAAGCGCGGCAGGAAATCCCGCGAAGAGATACGTCTGGAGAACGCACTCATAACACTCGTCCCACGTCGCTGAATGATCCCGCTTGATCGTCATGATATGCTCGCTCAACTCAGAATTGAATTCTGGTCGGGAAGCGAGAACTGCGAGTGTGATCAGTGCATCTTGACGCATGGAAGATGCGAACGGGAGAAGCGCGATCTAAAGTGCCGAATTTGAACTAGCGCGTTCCGTAGGGCCCTCTTTTCCATAGCCCGTAAATATCGAAAGGAAATTCGACCAACCTGCGATCGTCACCATGACCAAGTGGCCCACGAAGAACAGTACGAACATGGCCATGAACACAAAATGGAGAACTCGCGCGCTATCATATCCTCCGAACAATGCAGCAATGAAACCGAACTGCACTGGCCAATAAATACTCATGCCGGTCAGGATACCCCCGAGTCCGATTAGCATCACTGAAGTATATGCAAGCTTTTGCAGCGCATTATATTTTCGAAAGAACGGATGTTCTTTTTGAATTCGAAGATAATATTTGATCATCGGCAACACACCTTTGACATCTTGTTTGCCAAAGAGCGTAGTCCTTCTAGCATTCCCTGTAAAGAAATTGTAGAGAACCCAGATGACACCATTGATGAAGAAGATCCACATCGCGAAGAAATGCCACTGGCGTGCATAGGCTAGTCCGCCGTACTGGATGATGGGAGGAATCGTCCAGTCGCCAATGATCGGAGAAGCGTTGTAGATGCGAATGCCACTTGTTACCATGATGAGCAGTGCGACAAAATTCACCCAATGGGTAACGCGGACGATGATCGGATGGAAGTATACTTTCTTCTGCATCGTCAGATCCCTGCAAACCAATCGTACCCATCATCTTCCCAATAGCCGCCCGGCTTCTGGTCGGTTACCCAAAATGAGATGATCCACTTCGCGCTCTTGTAGCCAAGCTTTGTGGGCATTACGATTCGCAGAGGAGCGCCGTGATCGAGCGTCAGCGGTGAATTGTAGGCCTCATAACACAAGAGCGATTGTGTTTGCCGAGCACTTGCGATATCATACGACGTGTAATATCCATCGGCGGAACTGACATAGACATACTTACCACGAGGCTCAGCGCCAATGAGGGTGAGAAAGTCAACAATCCTCGCACCACCCCATTTCGGATTGATGCTCCATCCTTCAACGCACACATGTTTCGTATTCTGTACGCGCTTCGGAAGAGCTTTGATCTGATCGAGCGAATAACGGCCGGGTTTTGTAACGAGTCCTCCAACTTCAAGTGACCACCTCTTCTCGTCGACGAGCCGCAGATCGAGATCGTGAGGCGAGTCCGTGTTGACTCTAAAATCCTTTACTGGAGTGAGATCTTTTTCTGGAATCTCCGGCGAGAGTTTATCTGGATCAAAGACGCTCGCTTGAACGCGGTCGTTGAATCGCTGGACCTTTCTCAAAAAGGATTCGGTCTTGCCCTCTGGTCTTAGGTTGCAGGCACTAAGCAGAACCAATGGACTAAATTTTATCAGCGTCCTTCTGCTGAGAAGGCTTTCTCTGCTAGCCTCTGTTCGAGGCAGAATTATTTGGGCATTGTTTTCTAAACCCATGGCCGTGTAGTGCGAGAGTTCTTACTGCACTGACTACAATTATACGTCTATTTAGGTGAGAATGGATCAAGGAATGGCGATTAGTTGCGATAGTGAAGCGAAACAGCAAACATCCTGGGCGTACCATAGTGGGTGCCACTAAAGCTCGATTCGAATTTGTACAGGTACTTTGTATCGAAGACGTTGGTGATCGTACCGATGACTTTGATCGGCATACCTACGAGCTTTTCCAGATCGGCGCCGAGCGAGACATCAAACGTCATGTGCGCAGCCACCGATTTGTCCGGTGAGCCAGGAAGATCGCTCTTTAGGTTGAGCATATTGATAACATCCTGACTGTATCCGCGCCGCAGCAATTCAGCTTTTGATCCAGCCTCATCGGGACCCTTGCCAGTACTATCAACCAGATCGAACGGGAGACCCGAATCAAATCTCCCACCGATCACTGCGAAGATCCCTGATGAATGCGTGTACTGAATCAATAAGTTGCCTGCGAGCAATTCATTATGTTCGGTTTGGAATTGAGATTCTCCAGCGAATGGATGATTGTATCTATCGCCCTCTTCTCCAAGGATGAGTCCCGCACCAAATGGCGAACTTCCGTCCGTCGGGACGATCCCGCGCGAATTAGTCGTGCTCAGGCTTAGATAACCGCTGAGATTATTCCAGTCATGTAATCGAATTTGAAGCTCTCCACCTTCAACGATCCCCTTCTTGAGATTCACTGGAAAGATCACTCCTGAATTTCCGAGCTCGACTTTCACGAGAAAATTGTCGATCAACTTTACATATCCCGCAAGATCAAGACTCAGGTAGTCATTGAGTTTATAGCCTGCCCCAAGTTCGAAGACATGTTCTTTCTCGGGCTGCACTTGCGTAGGAACATTGCCCTGATCAGGAGATGTGAGCCGAGCTGCCTGACTCGAGCTTGATACGAGTATGTTCTCGAGAGGAGCTCGCATGAAAATTCTATTGTAGGATCCGCGCAGTGAGAGATCCTGTGAAACTTGCCACGCGAGTCCAATGCGTGGAGAGAAGGCAGAAACATCGTCAAGTAGATTGTAGTCATCGTATCGCACTCCGAGGTCCACGGTCAAGTTATCGACTGCGATTCGATCCTGAATGAACCCCGAAATACGATGGCCTCTTGCTGTTGTATCAACTTTGAATGGATGACCACCTTTCGTTAGATCATATGGAACAAACCGTGGATCCCCTGGAGGACTTGAATCAGAAAGTTTGGGATCGGTGACGGCAAACGCGAGATACTCACCGATGCCATAGGTTTCGTAACCCATTCCCATTTTGAAGTCGTTTGGATGGCCTAGCCAATTTGCTTTTAAGGAGTATTCGAGATCAGCTCCATACGAAGTGTCACCCCGATCTCCTCCGATGAAGAACCGCTCGTTTTGGCGCGCGGTCGTGTCGTCTTTCGCGGACAGAATATCTCGCAAGCCATTGCTGCGGATACTCGCATGGGCAGCATGAGTATATCCGAGGAGGCTCAGTTGCGATGCTGGGTCTGGGGCGAAGTTGATTCGCGCACCGAACATATAATCATTCAGATCCTGGCGTTGGTCCTGTTTGCTCGTGTCCGTTCTGTTTGGAATTCCGAACGATGTTGTGTTAATACTTCCCAGCAGGACCATATCAAGTGCATCCGTCAATATTCCGTTGATCTTTCCGAAGTAATGAGTTGCTCGGCCATCCGCATGAATGGGGTCAAAGCCGGAGATGGGATCTAGATAACGGCCGGAGCTATTGCTCGAGTACGCGGCATAGAGAGCGGCACGACCCGCAATATTTCCTCCAAGATCTACCGATTGATCGCTCGTATTAAAGGTACCAAAACCGTAACTTGCACCCCCGAAGGTTTGCTTATCGAATCCAGCTTTTGTGGTGATCGCCAGAACCGCAGATGTTGCGACACCATACTGAGCACTCAGTCCGCCTCGCAGGACATCCATTGATTCCATTACGGTCGCATCAAGAAGCGGAGCGTACACTCGGGTTTGATTGAGCGTGATCGGTATTCCGTCGATGATGTATTGCACCTGCGCATCTTCGCCACGCATATGCAGGCGCCCATCTTCATCGGGCACGACACCAGGAGTGTTGAGGAGGACCTGCTCGATCCGCTTTGATTCGGAAATCACCGGAACGGCCTCGATCACACTGCGCGAAACAAACGTGTGCGTGGCCGGCTGATGCTCCTCCAGCGGCGAGGCCGAGACCTCAACTTCCGGAGCCATGTACACTCGCAATGAATCAAACGTGACCTCAATGGGAATACTCGAATTGACGGTCACGCGTTGAAGGCCAAGAAGTGCGGTGTCAGAAACCAACGCAACATCGTACGTAGCAAATGGAATATTTCGAAGAACAAACGAACCGTCATGTGCAGGCGTGGTCAATTCGACAACCGTGCTACTTGTCACCTCCACCAGGCGCACTTGAAGGTTCGAAGCGTCTGCTGTTCCTTTGATGTGACCCTTTACGGTTCCGCTGGATTGCTGCGCAACAGATGAGCCCACGTGAAAGAGAAGACACAGACTCAAAATCGAAATGATTCGAAGGAGCATAGCGCAAGAGTTGTTTCAAGTCATCTCTCAAGACAGGAACACTATTAAGTCGTTCCTTTTAATAGCAGGTTGGTAGAATGAACTGGACTCTAATCTAGCTGCTGGGTGAGATCCTTGAAACGCGATTGCGCCTATGGTGTCAGAATACTAGATCGTAGATAAGTCTTATGCCTCGTGCAGGCTGAGGCAGAAACTGATGGAATACTGAGAGATGATCAAAGTACAGTTGATTCAAAAGATTATCGCAATGTAGTCCGATGGAATGAGTAGTAATGCCGGCCGTCAAGCGCACACCGACACCAACATTTAGAACGCCATAGCCCGCAGTAGGGGATTCACCAAGACCGATGCGGTCCTGCTTGGCTGTCAAGCGCCACTCGAGCATTGCGCCAAAGGTGTTGTCCTGATAGTTGAATCGAACCAATCCCTTCATCGGAGGAGTAAATGGAAGCGGCTGTGTGCTATCACGAACGGATGTCGCATTCACGTAATCCATGTTTGCGGTCACAGAGAAGTGCGAAACAAGTTCTACGGTAGTACTCACTTCAAAACCATACAATCGTGCATCCGTCTGTGCGAATTTTCTGATCGGGTACTGCGGTGACGAAGTGGTATCGGTGGGACCAGGGAAATAGCCATAGATGTAATTAGTAATGAGATTCAAATAAGGCGAGACCGAAAAAGAGAAACGTTCGAACTGGGCTCTTAGCGAAGCATCAAAGCCCACGCCTGTTTCAGGCACCAGGTTCGGATCGCCAGTGATAAACGACGCACTTGCATCATCAGGACCAAATCCGAAAAGCTCCTGAACCGTTGGGGGACGGAAAGAACGCGCTGCACTCACCGATGCTGTTAACTCGTTTGTGAGTTTCTGCACAATACCGAACGAACCGGTCACCGCGTTCGCCGTGCGTGAAGTGTCAGAAGTTTGAAAGGCGGGCACCGCCGAATTCGGAGCGGGATTGGTTTTGATCTTGTCGTAATCATATCGCAGTCCACCTTGCAGGCGTGTGTTCTCGCTTACGAAGAATTCCTCATAGACATAACCCGCGAGATTGGTGGTAAGCGAATTTGGACCGAGTGGCTGCGGGCCAGCGAGCGTAAGGTTGTCAACGTTAGCGAAAAGCCCGAGCGTACCCTGCCATGCGCCCATTCGCTGCTGCACAAACTGCAGGTTCGTATTGTACCCATTTTGATGAAAGCTGTTTTGTTCAAACTCCGATACTACTCCGTTTGTATCTTCCAATGTAGGATGTTCTGAATGCAGGTAGTCAACTATGTTTGAATTAAGTCGTATCTGTCTAATGAACGATCCGTTGACATCGAAGAGCCCGCGCAACTCGATCGCGAATTTCTCCTGCTGAATCCGTGAAGTGGTCGGAGACTTGTAAACCAAATCTGCGGGGTCTCCCGGGATTCCATAGTTCATTTGGAAGTGCTTACCGCCGATGCCGATCATTCCAAAATCACCTTGATAGGAATACCCGATGCCTTCTTCCGAAGTACGACTGAACGATTGAGGTATCGTATCAAGCTGAAACGTGTGCGGAGGGGTTTGCGAGGGATCGGCGTACGTCCCCGAGGGAATTTTGATTGCATCAGAATGCGCACCACCAGCGGAGACACTGAACGCATGTCCGCCGCTGCTGAAAACAGTATTGAAGAATCCTGAGTAGAGATTGCTAACACTGTTACCGGTCGCCGATGCTCGTCCGGTGATCCCATCTGTAGCGGCCGACGGAATCGTATTCGTAATCACGTTTACAAGTCCGCCGATTGCATTCGCCCCGAACATGAGACTTGACGGGCCGCGCACGACTTCGATCTCCGAAATGGCCTCGGTCTCGATCGGCACAGAGTGCGCAGGGTCGAATGTGGAGAGATCTGCCGTGCGGAGCCCATTCTCGAGGATCAATACTTCATTGTTGGACAAACCTCGAAGTATCGGACGAGCTGGCGCCGACCCGTTATACCGGACGGCCACTCCAGGCAGATCGCTGATCTCCTCAGCAAAACTCGAACCTGGGCTTTCGTGCAATTCAATTCTCGATTTGGAATCGACGGACTGATAGAGATCTTGTGCATCCGGCATTGCGGAGACGACCACTTCTTCTCCCTGGATCGCTGACTCCCTCAGAGAGAAGGAAATCTCAACTGTAGCTGAGGATACTTGGACTGTTTGTTTCGCGGAGGCATAACCGATCATGCGAACATAGACCGTGTATGTTCCGCTCGGGACGTTCGTAAAGAGGAATTCGCCTTTTGCGTCCGTGAATGTGGCTCGATCAAGTTCGAGCAGCCGAACCGTCGAGCCGACGATTCCTATATCGCCGCTCTTGACAACCCCATGAATGGAACCACCACTTGCTGTGGCAATGAGAGGATGAAATAAGAGGAAAGCTGGGAGAAGAAACAGAAAAATCGTAATTCTCATTAGCTGGCTGCATGATCGGGGACAGGCGAAAAGACGAAAGTAATTTCAGCGAAATTACCGCCTCATAGATAAGAATGGAATTAGAAATTGATGAGAAAACTCTTATCCAATACAAGTTTATTGAGGGGGTATGTGTGAAAACTTTTTTCATAATCTTCCAGCCCGCATCCCTCATCTTAAGTCCCTCTACCACAAGTGCGAGAAGGACTCGGCAGAACAACCTGTTTGGTTCGTGGGCCTTCGACAAACTAACGACTTGTTGAATCCAGCCCAAATTCGAGGATTCGGCTCGTGTGTGTGAAAACTTTTTTCATGAACATTGGCATGGGTAGTGTCCAGATTCGCCAAATAAACATTTTTTCTCATAGCTACATACTCAGATTGGCGCATTGATTGAGCGGTTACCACGATGACCCTGTAAAAGCTACACCGGAATGAAAGCCAACAAAGTTTTCCTCACGCTTTTTGCAATCCCAATCCTATCCACTCCCATCTTGTTCTTGACTCAGCGGGCCTTTGCTGGGTTTGTCGCAATCCTCGGCATCGCGCTCCCGATTCTTGTTGCGATCATGGTATTCATCGACCAGTCGTTTCGACAACCGGAGCTGTACCGAGTAAACACTGACGATTTCTTTGGACTGCTACTGATCATTCTCTCCGTCTGCGGGACCATCACCGTATTAGGGTTTATGGCGTCGCCTTGGTTGATGCTCTTCTTCGGGTGGCCTGTCTATCTTCTTGGCGTCGGGCTCCCAATCGTCGTTGGAATTCTGGTTGGGATCGACCTCCTGATCGGCGCGTCCATCGACAAAATCAAAGTGTATCGCCATCGCAGGTGAGCGGAATTCAAATTAGGACACTACCCATTTTTGAACAATTTTTGGAGGTTTGCGCCTGACTACAATGGGACCTATAGGTCTCATAGGTCGTATAGGACCCATGCTCGAACGGGATCGGTCGATGCATAATAGAACAGAAAATGATGCAAAAATAGTTCCAAAAACGGCAATAATTTTGCTTCCCGCACAACTAAAGAGTTACTTTGACGATCGTCCCTTCACCCAATGCAGAATTGATCTCAATGCCGAATCCGTACTCATCGGCGATCGATCTTACGATGGCGAGACCAAGACCAACACCGCCATATCTCCTGTTGCGCGCCCGTTCGGTCCGGTAGAATCGGTCGAAAATATACGGGAGATCACTCTCCGCGATTCCTTGACCGCTATCTTCGATGATAAGATTAGGATGACCGGCACGAGATCGCAGCTCAACACGGACGACTCCACCGGCCTCACTATAGGCGATCGCATTGTGCACGAGATTATAGATCATTCGCTCGAGACGCTCCGGCTCCGCATTTGTACTGAGTCCAGGCTCGCTTTTCGCCGAGAGCTTGACAGACTTGATTTCGGCGAGAGGGTGCAGGCGATCGAGTACCCGCTGCAGGGCCAGACTCACGTCGACAATTGGTGCTTCACGAGTGGCTGCCTGATCAAGATCTGCCAAGAGGAGTAGATCCTGCACGATCATGATCAGTCGTTCGACTTCTTCCAGATTACTTTGGTAGATCAGGTAGCTGGGTTCTTCTTTAGAGACTAGTCGGAGTTCAACTTCAAGTTCGCCCTTAAGGACGGTTAGCGGTGTGCGAAGTTCATGCGCTGCATCTGCGGTGAACGTCTTTAGTTTGGTGATGCTGGAATCGCGCTCAGCGATCAGGCGATTAACTGCATTCGCCAGCACGGCCACTTCTGTAACGTGATGTGGCACAGGCAGGAGCGGCGCGGCAACTCCTGAAGATCCCGCAACTTCTAACTGACGCGCACCTTTGATAAGCAGGCGGATCGGTGCCAGTGAAAGTCCGGCGACAAAATACCCAAGGGCGGCCGAACCTGCAATGCCAATAAGCAGGAGAACTACGAACGTTCGAAGGACTGCATCTTCTGCTTCCCTAATAACTTCAAGATCGAGCGTGGCGATCGCGACATGCTCGCCAGTTGAAACCGAAAGTGCTCGATACGTTCTGCCTTCACGCTTGATGTTGATCGGATTGGATTGCCCCTTCAGCAATTCACTCTGGTCTTGAAGGGAAAGCAGGGGAATCATATGATCGGACCACACAAGCCGAGATGAGTCACCAGAACGCGCGTAAATGGCAAGTTCGAGGCGAGCTTCACCAATCGAACGATGCTGTGCTACGATCTGAGCAGTGTCAGTCGCCGGAATATGTTCCAAGGTAAGGAGGATCGCTTGCATCTGATCTCGCGCCTCGTTATCCGCGCGCGAAAGGAGAGCGTGTTCGATCGCAAAATAACTTCCTAGCGCGAACAAACTGAGCAGGAGCGTGAAGGTAGCGGCAATAAACACTGCCGTCCTCGCTCGGAGGCTGTTGGGACGGTTCACGATGAACTGGCAGGCGGCGCTGATGCCCGCAGCATGTATCCAACGCCGCGGACAGTTTGGATCAGCGTCTCAGCATATCCAGTATCAAGTTTTTTGCGTAAATACATTACATAGACTTCTACAACATTCGTCTCACGTTCGAACTGCTCCTTCCATACTTCCTCTCCGATGCGAGCTCGCGTTACGACAGCTTCGGGATTTCGCATGAGCAATTCCAGCAATGCATACTCGCGCTGAGTCAGCTCAATTCGCTTCCCCGCTCGCTTGACAGTACGCGAAGTGATCTCCATTTCCAGATCGTGGTAAATGAGCTTCAGGTCTTTTCGAAGCGTCTCACGTCGCCGCAACAGAGCGCGTATGCGTGCAACGAGTTCTTCGAACTGAAATGGTTTGGGTAGATAATCGTCTGCCCCGGCTTCGAATCCGAGGAGTTTATCCTTCAAACTGTCGCGCGCGCTCAATATTAGCATACTACTTACGAGCCCTTCGTCGCGTAATTTATGAATGAGAGACACCCCATCGATGCCGGGCAGCAAAAGATCAATCGTCAAAACGTCATAAGGATGCGATCTCGCCATGCGAAGACCATCATCTCCAGTGGAAGCGATATCGGCTAGAAAGCCTTCAGCCGTCAGACCGCGCTGGATGAATCGCGCTACTTTCGCTTCGTCTTCGATGATGAGGATCGAGCTCACTTGGGTCTTGCTATTTTAATACAACTACCTTATGCAGTTCTCTTCTGCCGTCATGTTCAATGACGATCGAATAGACTCCTGCAAAGCGAAGTGACGAAGTAGAAAAAATTGATTCGCCTGCATGACGGTAGAACTGCGACGTAGACACCTCTCGACCAGCGATATCGTAGATGGTAACCCGATCGAACGACGTATGTTCCTGTCTCCATTTCACGTTTACAGTGCTCACTGCTGGATTCGGAAAAACCGAACCAGGGATTCTGACCCCCTCCGATAGCAAAACGCTTGATTGCGGTATTGTAACCGATTGGGTTCCGTTGTTCTCGTGATAACGTGCTGACCAATCCTGGTAGTACTGCTTTGCGATTAGATCGTTTTCGATAACGAGAAGATTCTCGTTGTTGAGCTGCTCAGCGCTGAGTGACCAATTGTACGAACCAGTTATGACCGATCCGAATCCGGTGCCAGCGTCAACAATCGCATATTTGTCATGGAGCAGAATGCTTGCCAAGCTTGTATAGTCAAGCGCATCGATACCAGCAGCTCGAAGTGCAGGTGTCTGTTCCGATTTGTCGGTATTGTTGACCACTCCATGAATGTCGATGCCAGTCTGATGCTGTGCTATCATTGTTGCCGCCAGATCTTGCCTGGTAAAGACTAGCAATGAAAATAATATCTGACGCTTCGCTTGCTGCAGTAAATAGTTGATCCCTAAGAATGCGCCTCTGTTTGGCGAGAAGAAGAGGTGAACATTGTTTCCTCCGATCAAAAATGTTCTGGGAGTGATGTCGTGCTTGTTCGTCGAGAATCTTGCGAAGCGAGCATCCGGCAAGTCCGCTGTGCTTCCCCACTCCTGATTGAATTCTGATTCGAACGCACGCGCCAAAGCAAGGTCTTGCAGATAGACAGCGTTCTGATAATCGGTGGTAGTCTGCTGATCACTCAGATTCCAGCTTCCGGTAAGAACCCACGCATTAGCACCGTCATTGGCTCTACCATCAAATACGATGAACTTGTTGTGATGGATATTACTGGCAACTTTCGCATTGCTGCCGAAGCTATTGACGATTGCTGGAATTCCGTTCGCGGCGAGTGAGTGAAACTGGGAAGAACTATGCACCGAAGCACTGTCAGCGATGACGCGGATTGCAACGCCGCGGCTGTGCGCCGCGGCAAGCCACTTCACAACACTATCTGCCGTCGCACCGCTAAAACTATAGAGAGCGAGATCTATCGATTCGTGAGCACCAACTATCTTATCGCGAAGAAGCGAGCGATAATCGGCATTGCCTTTCGCTCTAGGCGTGATATTGAGTGTTGTATCAACGCTGCGATTAAAATACGCGTCGATCCTCCCTGAGGAGCGATAATCCGATGATGTTGAAGTCACGAATCGCACGGTGTCCGTGCCAGCGACGATCGCTGCGTAATAGTGCGTCGCTGGTGTTAAGTTGGAAAGCTCCGTAGTGTGGACCGTCCCATCACCTGCTCGCACGATCGCTCCATAGGCTTGAGTTTGCCCATAGATTATTGCAGCCTGTGACGCAGAAGCGGTGGCGAACGAGATGGTAATCGATGCGGAATCAACATGTGATTCGTACCATGGCGCTCGGACGATGTTTTGTGCGTGGGCTTGCGCAGACATCATGAAGATGATCACGCAGGTAAGGGAGGTACACGACATGACAATCCGCTTCACGTTAGACTTTTTCTATCTCTAGTGAAACATCAAGCGCCTTCACTGAATGTGTTAGTGCTCCAACCGAGATGAAGTTCACGCCGGTCTCGGCGATGGCACGGACGGTCTTGAGAGTCACGCCGCCGGAGGCTTCTGTTTCGAACACTCCGGCATTGATGATCACAGCAGTTCGCAAGTCCTCGATCTCAAAATTATCAAAGAGCACTCGCTGCACAGAGCCTTTGCCGACGCGCTGCAATTCCTCAAGTTGCTTGATCGATGTCACTTCGACTTCTACCGGGACCTTCGGATGAGTTTCGTCCCTGAAATATTCCTCCAAATCCGCGATGACAAGCGGAATATTGCCCCCAGCAGCAGCAATGTGATTATCCTTGACGAGCACCATATCGCTTAAGCCGTATCGATGATTCGTACCTCCACCAGCCCGAACGGCGTAGCGGTCGAACGGCCGAAGCAGCGGCGCTGTTTTGCGTGTATCAAGTATGCGAGCGCCAGTACCTGTGACGGCATTAACGAATTCCCGCGTGAGCGTTGCGATGCCAGACATTCGTTGCAATAGATTAAGCGCGACTCGCTCGGCCGTCAGGAGCGTTCTAAGATTGCCGCGAATTTCCGCAGCAACGTCTCCATTGCCCACCACTGAGCCGTCTTCGATGAGCTCACGATACTCAAAGATCGGAGACTCGGCATTCGTCTGCGCTTCGTAGATCTCGAATGTCTGGCGCGCATAGTCGATACCGGCAAGGACGCCGTTCGCCTTAATAAGGAACGTCCCTTTCCCGATCGCATCCTTCGGTACGATAGCCTCCGTCGTCGGGTCACCCTTGCCAGCATCTTCAACTAGTGCTATTCGGATCCGCTGACGCTCGAGATCGCTAAGTTTTGTTTTCACTACAGTTCGTTCTGAGATGCGGTGAATCGAGCTAATGCTTCGCGGTATTGTATCGGTGGTCTAGTAGGCTTGTTTGTGGTCCTGTCAACAAATGCGAGCATAGTTTTTCCTTCAACGAGCACTTCGCCTATCTCATTCAGAATCGTATAATCGATCGAAAGTCGAGCACTGGGTTCGGCGGGCATCTCCACTTCGATCGTAAGTATCTCGTCGTATTTCGCACCTCGAAAATACTTTGCATACGCTTCCATCACAGGAAGAAAGAAACCCAATTCCTCCAGTTCAGCGTACGGTAGGCCACACGCACGCAGGAATTCCGTCCGCGCTACCTCGAAGTATTCAAAGTATTTACTATAATAGACAATGCCCATTGCGTCCGTGTCCGCATAGCGAACACGCAGATGGCATCGATACTTGACATGCTCAGTCTCCTTCTGTCTCACGGTCCGGAATGTTTAGTTGGATCGGTGCGTCGCTTGCTTGAACCCCATCGATGATCGGGCCAGGCAGCTCACTGACTACCGTAATCAGATTCGCGTATGCCGTCTCGAGGGTTCGTTCGGGTGAAGCAAATTGAGAACTCACAAGATCAAAAGGTGAAGCACGGATCCCATTTGGAAAGACAATGAACGGGAGAGGGTGACTCAACTCTTCAATCCTCCACTGACCATCGAGAGTTCGTACGAGGACCTCGCCCACATAACTTCCAAGTGCGAGAACTTGTTGCGATCTATCTTCTTGTGAGAGCGAAGAGAAGTTGGAGTCAAGATAGATCAGATCTTCAACCACTTTAATACTTTGATCGGAATGATCGAGCACCTTCCCGCTGGATTCTCGTGCCGCCGCGATCGCGATGCGCTCAAGAACGAGCAGCTCCTCTTGTAGATGTTCAGCGAGACCCTTTGTGATCCGTGGATTTGCGCCGGACGTGCGAACGCTTACGCCGCGCGAGAAAACAAAAAGGACCAATGCTACGAGTGCGCCCAGGAGATAGTACATGCGATGGGATTACGCGCTCGTCGAGATTTCCGCTTCGGATTCTTCAATTTCGACAAGCACCTGAGAATCGTCCCACTCCTGCCAAACACCCATGCGACCAAATTTTTCGGTTCGGCGCTTAAGCGCTTCTCCATTCGATTGAGGAAGCTTCTTTAGTGCCAGAAGTTCTTCGATGAGCACGCTCTTGAGCGTTTCGCACATCATTGATGGATTGGCATGTGCACCACCCTCGGGTTCCGGCACAATTCGATCGATGAGTTGCTGGTCCAGCAGATCGAGTGCTGTGAGTTTTAAGGCTTCTGCAGCTTGCTCTTTGAAACTCCAGTTGCGCCAAAGAATTGAAGAGCAGGACTCGGGTGAGATAACTGAGTACCACGAATTCTCCAGCATCAGGATGCGATCGCCAACGCCAATACCAAGCGCTCCACCAGAGGCGCCTTCGCCGATGACTACGACAACGATAGGTACACTCAAGCGCGCCATTTCGAACAAGTTGCGCGCGATCGCCTCAGCCTGTCCACGTTCTTCGGCTTCGATGCCAGGATATGCACCTTGCGTATCAAGAAGCGTCACGACAGGTTTGTCGAATTTTTCAGCGAGCTTCATCAGACGCAAAGCCTTGCGGTAGCCTTCGGGATTCGGCATGCCGAAGTTGCGAAACACATTCTGTTTTGTATCGCGGCCTTTCTGGTGACCGATCCACATCACACTTCCGATCGTATCCATGGTTCCGAATCCGCCGACGATCGCCGGGTCATCTCTGAACGTGCGGTCGCCATGAAGTTCGATGAAGTCGGGAGCGAACGAATTGATGTAGTCAAGCGAGTAAGGCCGATCAGGATGACGTGCCAGTTGGACACGCTGCCAGCGTGTGAGATTGTGATAGATCTCTCGCCGCAGCGTTTCGACCTGTTCTTCAAGTGCCTGAATCTCGCCGATCAGATCAAGATCCGTGAGCCCACGCATTTCCTCGATCTTCGCTTCGAGATCGGCGATCGGTTTTTCGAATTCAAGAACGGTCTTCGCCATGGTGCTGCCTCTTTTGTGAGAGAAAAGACAAACGTATCTACTTCAGCGCGTACACAACCTTCAGTTCGACCTTCTGGTGCAAGCTCTGGTTGTTCATCGGACCTCCGCGCTCCATCTCGGTTCGGCCAGGTGCCTCGGCTTCCATATCACTTACTGAAAGGATCTCCCCAAGCTGCGCGCCAATTTGCTTCGCCAGTTGCTCAGCTCGTTCTTTGGCATCCTGCAATGCATCCTTTGTCGCGACTTCGCGAAGTGCATCTTTTTTCTTTACCCCGAACGAGCCGATCGACACGTTGCTCGCGCCTGCCTGAGTCGCAACATCGAGAAGTCTTGGAAGAGCTCGCATATCGCCGACATGAACTTCCAACGGAGTCATCAAATGATAGCCGACGAGATGTGGTGGTTGACCTGGTGTTGAATAATCGTACGTTGGATTCATCGTAAGCATGCCTTCTTCGATATCGCTCGCCGAGATCCCGGCATCGATCAATGCTTGCTTTAACCGATCAAGTCCCACGTTGTGCTTTGCAAAAACCGTTGCCGCTGTAACATCCTGGGTCGTTACATTGAGGGAAAGCGTAATTGTCTCGGGTGCGTGCGAAGCGCTGCCCTCGCCAACCACAGCCAATGTTCGTTGCGCGAACGCGGAAGACTGCGTGAGAATCAATGTCGAAAAGGAGAGAACAATCAGAGAGAACGATCGGAAAAGGCTTTTCATATTTGAAAAAAGGGTGTCAGATAGAAGTTCAAATGTAAACACGCTCAAGCATTCTTTGTTCGCTATTCCGCGATCTTACCGCACTACGCTCCGCAAAAGGATCTCGAGGTCCATCCCAATTGTGTGATTTTCGGCATAATACCGATCAAGTTGCTCAATATCTTCCGTTCGGGCCGATGCGAGGGGATCAAGAGTGATCCTTGCGAGGCTGGTTAATCCGGTTTTCGTGAGCGAGCGGCTGCTTGAGGTCCGCGACTCAATTCCGACCAGCGACAGATTACCCCGTAATATTCGGATGCAATTTTCGATGAGCTGCCGAGGCGCATCCGTTCGGCTGAACAGCCGCCAGATGAATGCCCAGGCATAGAGAAATGGTACAGCAAGAAGATCGAGCGCCCGCTTGGGAAGCCGATGACTTAAACGCTGAATGTTGTAGTGGACCGGCAAGAGCGCGATACCCTCTCTGCCACGTTCTGGCTGCAAGGCTTCGATCTTCCGTTTCGCAAGCAGAATGTCACTCGCAGTTGGCACCACATTGAAGTTCACGATGCGCGATGGATTCTCCTCGGAAACTCGCTGCATTGTTTCGAGCATTTCAGAATACGAAAGCGCATCATTCGCAAAAATGACCTCGGCGACGCGTTGATCTCGTACAATTTTGGGCAGCATCGAAACGTCTCCGAGCACCGGCGCCTGTTCGATCACGACCTCTCCCATTCGCGCAAGTGTGCGATCGACGAAGCCGACCAGTTGATAATGCTTCATGAATTGCGTTCGCTTCAGTAATTCACCAATGCGAATCGCCTCCTGAGTCACTCCAATAACGACGGTGCGCTTCATTGCAGGCCGTGCGCTGTTTGCGCCGCCGAATCGAATACGATCAATGACACGCAGCACATTGCGCTGCAGCATCAACAGCACCAATGACATCCCCGCGACCGCCAGGACGAGCGAGCGGCTTGAGGCGTACTCCTTGAAAAAATAGGTGAGCGACGAAAGTAGAATGAGTGCCGCGGGCATTGCGACAGCGATCACGCGAAGGCTGCGCCGATTTTCAACAGCATAGGTGTTCAGCGCCATCAGTACCGATACAACCACCAGAGCTGGGACGATAATGGCAAATGGATAGTCACTGCGAGGCAGCCCGAACCAGGTCGTGAGCACAAGCTTCGATGTCAGCAATACGCTGATGCAGACCGTGAGAAGATCAAGCATTACGAGAACTGCCGCACCCCGATGTTTCTTAACGAGGGCGAGCAAGCTCCGAAGTATGATGCCAATTTGGAGTGAAAGATTGAAGATGAACGAAGCACGGTAGTTCTTCTTAACGAAGATGTGCATCGCTTCATAGAACACTTTTACTTCATTGAGGGCGCTTCGTCTGGTTGATTCCCCCTTGAAGTGGATCGTCGCAGTCTCATGGACGTAGAAGACCTTAAACCCAAGCTTCTTCACCTGATAGCAAAGATCAAGATCTTCTCCATACATAAAGTACTGTTCATCGAACCCCGCTGTGGCTTGGTAGGCAGCGCGCGACATGAACATAAATGCGCCTCCCAGCGCATCGACTTCGTATGTCGCATCAACAGGCAAATAGGTGAGGTTGTAACTTGAGAAGAGCTTCGAGCCCGGAAAGAAGCTCGAGAGGCCGAACAGTTTGGTGAAGCTTGCCCACGGAGTTGGAAATCCGCGGCGGCAGGAGAGCTGAAATGAACCATCACCATTCAAAAGCTTGCATCCGGCGAGTCCTGCATCCGGATGTTCGCGCATAAACCGAAGCATCACCTCAAGCGTATCCTCGCCAAGGATCGTGTCTGGATTCAGAATGAGGAGGTAGTCGCCTTTGGCTTCGCGCAACGCGACATTGTTTGCGCGGCCAAAGCCAATGTTGTCGGGTAATGCCCAGAGCCTGACGCTTGGGAAGTTCTCGCGCACGAATTCGACACTGCCATCACTCGAATTGTTATCAACGACGAGGATCTCTCCGCTCATTCGGCCATGAGCGAGCGCCCGCTCAACGCTTACAATGGCGCTTCGGAGAAATTCCTTGACGTTATAGTTAACAATGACGATGGAGATATCCATGCTTCAGAGTTCACCAGAGATCGCGCGCAATTTCAGCTTCCAGACCATTCCGACCGCCTCGCGAACGATCGACTTGCTCATCTTGCTCGTACCGGCATGACGATCGACAAACACGATCGGTATTTCTTTGATCGTAAACTTCTTGCGCCACGCGCGAAAATTCATTTCGATCTGGAAGGCGTATCCGTTCGAGCGAATATCATCAAGGTCGATCGTCTCCAGAACTTTGCGACGAAAACATTTGAAACCACCAGTCGCATCTTTGACACTGATGCCGGTGATGACACGAGCATAGAGATTCGCATAGTAGGATAGCAGCAATCTCCGCAACGGCCAATTCGCAACATTGGCCCCAGATACATATCGTGAGCCGAGCACCAGGTCATAATGCTGGATCTCCTTAAGAAAGATGGGGATCTCGTTCGGATCATGCGAGAAGTCGGCATCCATCTCGAAGATGTAATCATAGCTGTTCTCCAGACCATATCGGAAGCCTGCAACATAAGCAGTCCCAAGACCCATCTTACCCATGCGACTGATAAGCCGCAATTTGTGCGGACCGATCTTCGAAGGGTCCTGCAGCGTCCGTACTGCGTCTGCCGTCCCATCCGGCGAGTTATCATCAACAACGAGAATATTGAGTTCGACATCCGGACAATTCACCTGCTGCTTGAGCACAGCATCGATGATCCGGGATATGTTGTCCTTCTCGTTAAAAGTCGGTATGATGAGTAATGCTGTTGGCATCGACTGATCCTGCACTGAACGTTAGAGGTTACAAATAAACACCAGAATTAACTACCAACGGCCTCGATCACACGGTCGGTAATGTATTCCACGTCTTCGTCTGTCAATTCCGAATGCATTGGCAAGGCAAGAATGTGCTTGGCCGTACGTTCTGCAACGGGAAAGTCACCTTCTCGAGTCCCGAACGCTGCGTAAGCGGGCTGCAGATGAAGCGGTATCGGATAGTAAATATTATGAGGCACTCCTGCGGCCTTAAGTTTCGCGCCAACTCTATCACGATCGCCATGTAGTAGAATAGAGTACTGATGCCAAATTGATTCAGCACGCGGATCGACAAACGGAGTCCGAATCTTATCCGCGTGAGCGGCAAACAGTTTTGTGTAGAGCGCTGCAGCACGTGCACGCGTTGCATTCCACTCGTCGAGATATTTTAGTTTAACACCAAGGATCGCCGCCTGGATCGAATCAAGTCGAGAGTTGACACCAAGGCGATCATGATGATAAGTCTTGTTCGCACCATGATTTGCGATGGAGCGCAATCGCTCAGCGAGGACGTCGTCGTTCGTCACCATCATCCCTGCGTCGCCGAAGGCGCCAAGGTTCTTCGACGGATAATACGAGATCGCCGCAATGTCTCCAAAGCCACAGACCTTACGTCCGCTCCACGTTGCACCGACAGCTTGTGCGGCATCTTCAATAACACTTAGCCCATTGCGATTTGCGATCTCCATGACGGCACTGATATCGCAGGGTTGACCGAAGAGATGTACCGGAATGATCGCTCGTGTACGCGAGGTGATCTTGTCCTGGATCTGCGCGACGTCAAGATTGAATGTCTTCGCATCGATGTCGACATAGACAGGTTTTGCGCCCAAGAGTGCGATCGTCTCGGTGGTCGCGACAAAAGTAAAGGTGGTGGTGATCACTTCGTCACCGGGTCCCACTCCCAATGCCATAAGGGCGATCTGCAATGCATCGGTGCCGGAGGCACAACCGATCGCGTGCTTCACTCCCAAATACGCTTCGACCGCGCGCTCAAAGTTTTTGACCGCCGGACCATTGATGTAAGCTCCGCTTCGTACCACTTCAAGAATGGAATCGTCGATCTCGGTCTGGTAACGGCGGTACTGTCCCATTACATCGACCATCTGCAACTTCCGCTTCTGTTGTTCCTCTATCACAATGTTGTGCGTTTGAAAATTTCTTGTTCTTATTACGCCTGTCCCCGCGCCTTAAGCATCATGTAGGCGGTGCGGAAGAGAATCTTTACGTCAAGGCGAAAAGACATCGATTCGATATACATTAGATCATACTTGACGCGCATTTTCACATCGTCAATATTTTCATCATACTTGTCGACCATCGCCTGATAGAGCCCTGTAATGCCGGGGCGCACCTTATGTCTACGATTGTAGTAGGGAATCTCCTCGATGAGTTTCTTCACAAAGAACTCACGTTCCGGTCTCGGTCCAACAAGCGACATATCACCGATCAGTACGTTCCAGAATTGAGGGACCTCATCGAGATGGGATTTGCGGAGAAATCGTCCAAAGCCAGTAACACGTGGATCGTTCTTGGACGCCCATTGTGGTCCGGCAAGTTCAGCATTGATCCGCATTGAGCGAAATTTGTAGATGCGATATTGCTTACCCTCTCTACCGACGCGGTCCTGCGAATAGAATGCTGGGCCACGCGATGATAGCTTGACGATCAAGGCAGTCAGCAACCAAAAGGGGAGTCCGAGGAAAAGCACGACTGAACTCACGAACAGATCAAGCGATCTTTTTGCCGCTTCTTCCCATGGCCTGAGAAGCACTGGGTTGATATCGATGAGTGGAAAGCCATAGATCTCGCGCGTTCGGGCCTGCCCGGAAATAATATCGTACAATCCTGGTTCGATCTTTAGCCCTGCGTTCGATTTGGATGCGCGCACCAAGACATCCAGCAATGCTTCATGCTCGTTCGAACCGAGCGCGATGAGCACTTCTTTGATGTTTCCCTCATCGATCATTCGCTCCAGCTGTTGCGTGGTGCCAAGGATGGGCACCTCTTTCCTCGTGACCTTTCCATTGCGGTGCTCAATGATAAAACTCGCAGAAGTCTGCGCTTCATACTGCACATTCGCTGGGAGCACAAAGCCAACTACCTCATATCCAAGTCTGGGATAGTGGGCGATACGTTGTGCAAGATCTCGAGCACGATCCGGCGGCCCGATGATCAGGGATGCTCGGCGCCCTACTCCTCGTTCGAGAAGCTTTCGCTGTCCCAACCGAATGAGCGAACGAACACCGATGACCAGCAGCAGCAACATGACCCAATAGAGCAGCGCTAGCACGCGCGGGTCATTGTGCGTTGGCATGCTCTCTGAGCTCATCGGATCCCAGAAAATAACGATCGCGAGGAAGATCGTCCCCACGGTGAGCGTCTTGAAGAGCGTGATGACCTCGTCGAACGGAGCTCGAACGTACCAGGAGCGATAGAGTCCAAAGAACGCAAAGACAACCATCCAGAAGAGGTAGATCATGATGGACGCACCTGCTGCGTATGTCGAGCCGATCTCGCTGTTGGGTGCGAGGTAGAACCACCCGCTTTGAACTCGCAGCCAGTAATACGCAAACCACGCCGCGTTGAGCGCGACGAAATCGGCGATGATCAGTGCAAGTAATTCTTTTCTCCGGCTCACGACAATGGATTTGTACTTCGATCTACGGAATTTAGAAGTATTCTCTCTTGATGGGACATCACCACACTCTCGTACACTTTAGTGAATCGGCTAGCGACACCTGGCCACCCGTATTCGTTCTCGGCAAGAGTTCGTGCAGCTGCTCCCAACATTCGTACTTTCTCCGGGCTTCGCATCAGTTCAACAACGGCCAATGCAAATTCCAGCGGATCATCTCGGAGCTCGATCTCAACCCCATCTCGAGCCAAGTTTCCCTCGGCACCAATGGAAGTTGAGACGACGACCTTTCCTGAGGCGAAAAACTCCAACAACTTAACCCGCATTCCACCTCCAACCCGAAGTGGGACTACAAGAACGCCTGCGGCGGCCAGATACTTCCGAATATCCGGTACTTTGCCGTGAAGTCTGACCGCGGCCCCAAGCGGTGAAGCCAATTTCGCAAACATCTGCGTTCCTGAGCCGATCACATCCAGCCTTGCGCCGGGCTCTTGCTCCAAAATGAGCGGAAAGATCAATCGCAAAAAATAATCGAGCGCGTCCCGATTCGGGTCCCATTCGATGCCACCAACCCAGAGGATGGTATGATGATCAATCGCGTCTTCTGGTCCAGGCTGAAAGAAGGAAGTATCAACACCGGCAGGAATAACGAAGTAGTTTGCCCGAGGAGCCTCCTCCTTCATCAGCATGACATCCTGATCTGTGATAGCGGCAACAGCATCCACATCATTCAGAATGGCTCGCTCTTCCGTTCGAAGTCGTCTGCCATGCATTTTCCCAAGTGCTCGTTTGAAAATATTCTTCTCCGTGGAGGCAAACCGTTCGTAAATAACGGTCTCAAAATTATGCTGCCGCAAGACGATGGGCAGGTCGTATGTGGCTTTTATCCACCTACCGTATTTCCCGACATGAGAGTGATCGAGATGCACGACATCGAATTGCTTCTCCGCGATCGTTTTCGCGATGAGCTCATACATTTCCGGCATCATCCTTCTCTCGATCGGATACGCTCCACGAAAGAGCGTTCGAATGAGCGTTGACTTTCTTGACGGAAGAGCTCGCGAGACCAAACGAACGTCGCAAAACTTCGACAATGCAACAATTGCGTCACGCGTCACTGCCTCGTCGTCGAGTCGAAAGCTGAGGAACGTAACATCGTGCCCTGCTTCATGAGCTGAACGAGCAAGATGAAAGATTCCGATCGCGCCTCCATCAGTAAGCGGCCATGGAAGACGAGCCGAGATCTGGAGGATTCTCAAGCGTTAGCGAATGTTTTGGTAGGGAACGAGCGGCAACATAGGTCGAGTAAGTCCCAACCAGAGCCCTTTGCTAAAATAGAGATAGCACTTTCGACGCTGCCGAAGTGAAAGATAGATACTTCCAAGTAAGTAATAAGGGATTAGAAGCGGGAGCGTCAATACCTTCCGCATTCGTGCAAGAACGATAAAACATTCGACCATCCCGGATGCGTATTCAGTGCAGAACTTTTTGGGTGGCGACTTTTGGTCCCTGTCCTTGCACCCTCCGTGAAGAGCACCCAGGTGATCGATCACCGCTGCAGGTTCAAAGAACACGCGATAACCGAGATGATGAATGCGGAGATAGAATGAGGCTGCTTCACCCCATGTTCGCATATTTGGATCATCGAATGGCGTCTTGGCGAGGACCTCACGCGAAATGAACGCGCCAAATTCATGGCAGATTGGAATATATTGCGATCGATAACCGCCATTGAGGATCGCCACTGGCATGCCATCGAAGCGGAAACCGACGCGAAAATGAGATTTCGATTCATCCTTCAATTCCTCCTGATGAAGATCAAGGAAGACGATCTTTGATTGAACGATATGTTCACCTCTGAGCAGTGCCGGCATCGCTTTGGCGATCCAACCGGGGTGTGGAAGACTATCATCATCCAGATTCACGATATAGTCACCCGTCGATGCTTCGATCG
>Ga0207112_1040_pt1 | contig 34379 bp, 31 predicted proteins | sample Alteio_BWMinHeat_72_FD_153549 | JGI IMG/M metagenome (GOLD analysis project Ga0207112, IMG submission 153549) | Enriched cells from forest soil in Barre Woods Harvard Forest LTER site, Petersham, Massachusetts, United States -... | ecosystem: Environmental > Terrestrial > Soil > Temperate forest >...
CACCGCTGGACCATAGATAGCGCAGCTTTCATATTCCACACTCCACAAATACCAGGTTACAACTTCGGTTCGAGTATGGCGAACTGCGGGGACATGACCGGGACAGGAAATAACGTCCTATTCTTTCAGGGTCTTGATGGAGCAGGCTACAATGCAAAAAATTGTTTCTATGTCTTAGGCGATCAGTTTGACGAAAAGATCGACATGGAATTCGACTATACGTCTAGTGATGCGAATCCTGGTCAGATGGAAGTATTTGGAATTGACACTCTTTCAGCAGATGGGGACGGTCTTCAGGATGTGATCCTTGGACTGCCGTACTACACCACCGATGATGACTTTTTGAAAAAGGGAAAATCATATGTTGGCTCGATCCAGGTGGTGCATGGAGCAAGAGCCATTCCTGTTCATTCGGGTGCCGTGCCGAGAGTTGAAGGCGTACAGTCAGGACTTGAATTCTTTCCGAATCCGGTCCACTCGCATGGTACGCTTTCTTTTAATATGTTAGAGGCTGGCCAGGCCTTTATCGCAGTCCGTGACTTGCTTGGCAGGGTTGTATACCGATCAGCTCACTTATTTGAAACTGGACGGCATTCCATCAATACGGATTTCGGAAGACTCTCAAGTGGCATCTACCAGCTAGAAGTCGATCTCCATGGGAGGCTCTTGAGGACACGGGTCATCATACAAAAGTAATCCCAACCAAGTTTAGCAAAGTTTCTTAATAACCGCATTTTAAGCTTATCCTGGAGCAATTGAATATGAAGGTCCTCATCCTCGGACTATTGATCATCTGTTCGGCGTCAACCTCGCGAGTAGCTACCGCTCAGTCCCGTCGCCCAACATTCCCTGCATCGGTGTTCCCATTCGGTGGCTTTGAACTTAGTGGCTTCGACTTCAATCATATTAAGATAGGGATTGAAGGGAATACATACTCCTACACTCCCAATCCGGGCTCGAGCGATTCAGAGTTGTTACAATCCATGCTCCACTTTGGATTCAATACAACCTGGTTTAATGGTGAGTATACGATCCCCATCATTAATACGACTTTTCGTAGCCGGGTTGAATCAAATCTTGCCTTCACTCAAGGTATGGCTAACGAGGTATACCTTGGTCAATATGGAGATATACTTGATGCCTATTGGATAGGAAGCAATCATTCTGGTCAATACGCCCGCGCGATCGAAAAGCGTTTTTTTCTCGCTTCAAACTGGGAACCCCCTGTCACGGCTAATAACCTGACGGCTAGAAGCGATCGATCTCAAACTAATCCTATAGACTATGACCGAAATTCATGGAAAACTCAAGAACCGACTCAAGGCGATCCTGACTTTAAGCTCGACGCTGCGAACGGAGGAACAATCCCAGCCGGAGCTTCGAATCATGAGTGGTACGTACCCGCACTCGGCTCAACTCCCGCCAATGGCGGGCAAGTTCTCCAACTTCGACAGGACGCTGGCTCACAACCTCTATCAGCATACTGGTGCGCTGACGGTTGGGATGGCACGACAATTTATCCGGGTGTCGGAAGGGACACTGTGTTCAACACGCAAACACATCAATATGGTCCGGGCTATAACTCACCGGTCCTTTACTGCGACTTCATCTTTCGATTGAGCGATGCGAGTGACAATCCCGTCACAAATGATCAGAATATTGCAAACGGCGAGGGTATGTACGAGCTGTCGTACGACGCTTATCCGATCGGCTCTTCCACGCCAATCACAGGAGGGTTTGTTGGCTTTGGGCGCGCATGGTTTAATCTCTTCGTTAATTCCCCGCATCCAAATGAGAACAACAACATCCTAACTTTTCAAAACAAAAAATATGCGGTATTCAGAATGCCTATTTACATTGATGGCTCTTGGTTTCCCGGTGGGATTCCCGCTGCGAAAATTGTCATTACGTTAAAAGCGACCAACGGAGCGGCCGATATATTTATTCGAGGTTTTCGAATCCGCAACCAGCTTATGGACAATCTGGAAAATCATCTCCACGATCATCCAGCTGACCAGACTCCATATCGAGAAAGTCCTGTCCCTGACGCATTCATGATCCCCGTGGGGGGTGGCGCGAATGGTCCTCATCAATTCCTTTCTGGTGCCTTCACACAGCTCGTCAAGAACATGGCCTATCCCAAGGCGGACGGCACGCTAAACTATTACCCTGCCACTAGGATCTCGAAAATCACCTGCGGCGGAGAGATGCACGATCCTGCCGGTTTTAGGGCAATAGCTTACATTGATAACTACCTCGCCCGTTGGAGTCGGAGCTACCGTCCGACGAATCTTTGGCTCCCCTCAATGCATTTGTTTAACTGGTTCGACCAAAACTACCCATATTATCGCATGATTTATGAGGATGAAACAGGAAAACTGCCACCAGCGACCAATGAAGAAGGGGGTATTAACTTCTCCTATCAATGGTGGAACGGCTCTGGCGACAATGGCAATGCGGCTACTGGGAATGATGCAGTAATCCCATTTCCGTCCGACGCATTGGACTATGCGCTGGTTAAGCACCTAAATTCGAAGGGACAGAGCGATTTTGAAAGTTTCACTCAGCCAATCACTGGAGTCCTCGACGATGCATCGCATGGGACTGGTCACTTTTGGAATCACTATGCCGTCCCGCCGGCAGCTCCAGTTCGTGATCATACACCTACTTATGATACATACGAGATAGATCTTCTTAATAGATATCAGCATTTTATCGTTGATGAATTCTATCCTGCTGCCGTTTCTGCAAACCCTCCGAACAGTACAGTATCTGAGCATGGGAAATGGAACGCATTCCTTGATGCAATCGTGAGCTTTAATGTGACACCGAATCGAAACGGACTCACAATTCTTCCGGGAAACCCATCAACCGATTACACATCATGGATCAGGTCAGATCTTCTTCCGACAATCATCCAAAATCGGAAGAATTGCTCGATGAATTGGTGGGCAGGGTCTCAACCGAATTTAGGGTCACAAACTCCAACACCAATACACAGTAACTCCAATTTTCCTGATACGTACCATGATATCTATCGAGATCGGCACGATCAAAATAGTAGTTTGACCAGCAATCCCTCAACACCTGATGCATTGTTCAACTGGCAAACTGTTGTGCCTTATAACTACGAACGTCCCGTGACGGCATCCGAAATGCGGATGTTGGCTTGGAACGCCTTGTCGTTTGGTGCAAAGGGCATTTTCCTTAATCCATCGGGGTCCGACAAAGGTGAAAATATAGGTTTGACCGATGAGTTGCTTCATCATGATTATGACTATGACATTGTCGAGCCGTTAAACCCTACTTATGGCGGTCCAAATTCTAATTCCCTACATCCTCCGATGTTTGGGGCTTGGTCAGCTGCAACAATTCCACTCGCTACGTGCAACAGCACGACTCATCAGCTTGACCCGCTAACTGGTTATACGGATCATCTAATCTATAGCGATAAGCTGGCAATAGATATGGGTGCTCCAGCTGGCGACCACCGGACGTTCGCCGGTGCCCAGAGATGGATCCCTATTTCGGATTGCCGTGGCGCCGGAGCACCTATTGACAACAATGCCAAGATTAGTGCCTTCATCGGTAATTTGCCATCAAATGCCGCATACTACAATACTCCCGGATATTATCCTTCTGCTTATAGTGATTGGGCACCCGCTGATTATAGTTGCGGCTGGACTGCATACTGGCAGAATTTAGCTGACAACGGAGATTGCAAATGGTGGACTGAGGTTAGGTGGCCATGTGGGCAGTTCATCAACATGTGGCCTGTGGCTTATCGCGGCTACATGGAGCGTGCTCTGGGAGCCGCTACGATTGGGAAGGATCTTGAGCCTATTGCTCAAACTCTCTCACAACTTGATTGGATCAATTCAATTGATTTCAACCTTTTGTTCACCACGAAGGCGACCAACAGCGGTAACATGGCGATATGGAATGCGACAGAATTAATTTCTCCAATTGATTTAGAGACTATTCGAAGTTATAAGGGGACTCCGGCTTCGCCTACCTCTTTGTGGCCCGCATCAAGTGGGGAACGACCAGTTGCTTATGACAATGCAGGTAACGTAACGACAAGGGAGCCTGAGGCTAGTCAGTCCATAGTTGTTGATGGCACTAATTATTTCGCCGATAGGGACGATAGAAGGTTCTACCAATTCGGATACTTCAATCTCCCGAATTCCAGAAAGGGAGGTACAAGTTCGACTCCCCCGGTAACACATGTTATAGTCGTCAATCCTCGGTCCTGGCCGATGAAGCTGGCTGATGATCACTCCGTTAAGATGGTTGAACATTCGGATCCTAGCAATGCACACTACCTATTGGGTGGGATCGACGCTCGAACATTTGCATTCAAGATCCGCGGGGACGTAGTTCTTCAAGGACCATACAGGTCTGGATATCACGTTGAAGTACGTAACGAGAACACTGGCTTAATCCTGATGCCGGGAGTTGATGGTTATTATTCGCTTCCCTTAAGTCCAGGGCAAGGGGCTCTCTTGTCATTTTTTCCTGCAGTGACAATCGAACTTGGACCGCCGATCCAGAATTTGCCTGTTGCAAATAACGGTCGGCATATAGTAGCTTTTGAGAAAGGCCTGCTACAGTCCAACTTCCTAGCCACCTTTGCGGGAGGCGGGCTCTTCGTGGCTGCACCAATAGACACCGTCATTGGACCAATTCGACGGATTGGCGGAGCGCCTGCAGATAGTTTGATGGATTCTTCATTATGTGTCCGAAATCCATCTATCTCCTGCAATTCGGATCGAAGTACGGTTGGCATAGTATACACAATCGACTCCTGCGGCGCATCCAAGGATCAGTCGCTCGTGATTTTTAGATTGTCGCATGCCGATCACCCCTACTCCTACGCCAAGCGTGATACGATTGCATCTGTTCCGATGTCACTAGGATGTAGTGCAGCTCCTTCTATCTCGCCTGCAAGCTCAGGTAATTTCTGGATCGGGTGGCGGAATGCTAACGTGGGAGGTACGATCGCATTAGTAGATTCAATAGGACATATTATTGCTCAACAAACGATCAATGCTGTTGGACTTACGAACACGAAACAACTAAGCGTTGGGAGTGTACTACACCCACTCTCATCCTTTCACGGATGGTCTTATGCAGGACCTTCAATCGAAACTTGTTACGTTGCTTTCCAAGCAGGGCTTCCCGGATCTTCGCAGATCTTCTTTGTCAAAATAAATCAACGGCTGTCAAACCCCTCAATTCTTGATACGAGCGGAGGGTTCTGCACTTCGTCCGGTTTGCCTTGGTGCGAGAATATCAATCCTCAAATTCATATTACCCAAGAGAGAGCACTGGGAATCGTGTGGGATGGGATTTCGAATACTGGAGTCGGAGAAATAGCCACGCCTGCCCGGTCGCATCATTCGGTTCTACTTCGCCGCTCACCGTTGGGTCAATGGACCAATTACACGTCGTTCACCGGATTCAGTGTTATTCTCGATCCCGGTGCGACAGACTCGCTAAGCACGTTACCAGTTTATTCAGGTGCGGACATGTTCACAAGTCCGATGGATTCAAGTTGGCAAGACTTCAGCCGGGTCGCGTGGACAAATCCAGTGGATGACTATGTCCATATAGCCCATTACGGATTGTACGCGGGCAATCCGATTGCCGCATGGGAATTGGCGCATTTGACGCGACACTCACAAGATCCTGTGATGGCGGCCAGGACAAGCTTCGAGGGAGTTCTACAGCCCTTGATGTATCGCAATTCCAAACATATTAATGCATCGCCCGATGGCATTTCGATTTCGAGCGTGGATTTCCCCGCAGGAACCTCAACGGACACGGCCACCCGCGTTCAGACATTCATCTTCCACGCTGCCATCGGGGGTTGTCCCCCAAAGTTCATGGGTCGTGGTTCTGAAGTAATGTTGCTTCGTCCCGATACAATGATCGTCCTACTATGGAAGAATGGCAAGCCGTATCTTTGGGATAGCGTATCTGTACCGCCGACAAATCGCGGATCCCTTTCCACGACTGATGGTGATTCAACGTTGAGAACGACTAACTTCCGAATTGTGCCTGGAAGTGTTCTGCAATTCGGCCGATACTTCCGAATCGGAGATTTCAATGTAGGTGATACTGCAGTTGCGGTGGCGCAATTGCTCTCGGGTGGCCTCGACACTTTGAGCATGAAGTTTTCGCTTCGCAATGCAGCTACCAATGTCATAGTGCAATCATTGGAGTCCGCACAGTTAACCCATCAGGGATTTACCCAATCAGGATCGCTTGCGGATAGCGGTAGGGCGTCTGACACGCTGAATCTCACGTTAGGCGACTCAGTTTATATGAGCTTCGAAACTTCCCATACCTCGCTGAGCACGGCCCAACTTTCAAGGATGGAGAGTTTTGACAATAGCGTCTTGGATGTCGTCCCCATGCAGATGATTCAGTACGATACACGCATTGATACGATCGCCAAGATAGCCTTACCGCCCAAAGCGGATCAGGCTATTCACAAATCATCGATTGAGGTGAGAGTCTATCCGAATCCATTGAAACAATCGACACATGTCGACGTGATCAATGTGGAAGGCTTAAACACGACCATCGCGTTGTACGACGTGTTGGGCAACAAAATATCGGAGCCTTATGCTGGCACCCCGACGAGTTATCAACTTCAATTGGAGGTGAATGCAGCTGGCCTGCGGAGCGGGACGTATTTCCTTAGAATCGTCGCAGGAAATAACATTGCGACGAAGCGGTTGATGATCGTGAAATAGGTCACGCCAATTCTCAGATGATTCGAGGAGATGGAGCAATCCATCTCCTCATTTTTTATGGCCAATAGGTTCAGGAAGTTTCTGTACTTCGAGAAGGCAGTGTCGAGGCCTGCAGAGACGAAGAATGTTGGCCGAGAGAGAACTCGTTAACGCAAGCGGGCCTGAATCAAAGTGTCGTCTGTGAACTGGGTTGTTGAAACACCAATGCGCTTGCCCTGTGGCGAAATGATGGTAGCAAAATGTGATCGACTAACGGAAATGTTCAATGCTTGTGAATCCGTTGCCAACTGCACAAAATTTGGAGGAAACACAACTGCCCCGGTATCAGGCACGATCATCGTGACGTAATAAAAATTCACTACTAAGGAGTCTCGAGAGAAAAATTTTTCATAGGGCATCGTAAACCCTTTCGATATGACGATCGTATCTGGAAGTGTGAACTTTCCAAAATCTCCGAAAGCTGTTTTAGATGCGAACGATGAACCCGCGAAATTAGAGTAGCTGATTTCCATGCTATCATGCTCTCCATAATAGGCTGCTGTATCGTAGCCAATATAAACTTGCGGCGACAAAGACATTGCTTCTCCCGAACACGTGTGATATGATAAGTCGGTACCGTTGATAGACACGTTTCCAATCTGCACCGCCAAACTGTTCACGTCGAACGCCGCCCTTACGAATGCATCGGCCCACGGATATAAAGGCTTCGCCTCACCCATCCAAGACTGCGTCCGCTCGATGGTGATTCCTGCGTCGTATGATTCGCCTGCCACAGAATCATTCATAAGGCCTAGCCCACGTTGAACGCCAGAAAATCCCCTGCTACGAACGATAGGGTCGGCTTGATCATAGGCTTTGCAATTAACAGGAAACCAGTCACGCTTATCAGATGGCTGGGTCACGCAGGATCCGAGTGCTAATAGCAACCAGATCGAGATCCCAAACAAGTGGGTTCTCCTTGGAGCGCTCTTCCTTCTACCTGCGAGTTGCATGTTGAATATTAAGAATAGCACCAGATGAGGGCACTGTTGAACATTCAACCCGCATAGGTACTTTAAGTTGCGGGAGGTCCAGACCGAAAGATCGAATAGATTAATTAGCTTTTTGATTGTCGAAGGAACTGGAATGCATTGGTTTTATGTTTAATATAGTGTTGGCCGGATTTCCTCCTTTTCATGCTCTCAGTGGGTGCTTCCAACCGCCGATCGAGATTGTACCACGCGCCACCTTAGGTCGGGCGGGACGCCCGACCCACGCGAGAGTGATTGGCCACCCCGTGGATTCCCGCGTTCGCGGGAATGACATTGCGGCAGGTTTAAGCGCGAAGCGCCGTAAAGAGAGGCTCCTGTCATTCCCGCGAATGCGGGAATCCATCCCTGAAAAAGGCCTATAGTTTTCTCTACGAAGGAGAATTATGAATTTCGGATTTACACACTCTGGGGAAGTGGTCAGTGGCCAGTGGTCCGTGGTCAGTGGGGGATCGGGGACTGAAATCGGGGGAGTGGTCGGTGGCCAGTGGTCAGTGGTCAGTGAAGGGATCGGGGAAAGTGACCGCTTAAGATCTTCCAACCTGAATATCGCTTATACTCGCACCCCCACTGACCACGGACCACTGGCCACTGACCACTTCCCTCCATTCCCCCACTGACCACGGACCACTGGCCACTGACCACTTCCCTCCATTCCCCCACTGACCACGGACCACTGGCCACTGACCACTTCCCCCAATTCTTTCCCGGCGCGAGGATAATTATCACTTTCCTGTGTTATCTTGCTACGTACGGCTTGCTCTTTGCTGGGGTTTAAAATGATGACTTTTCCCGTCACGCATTTGCGGATCGCCCCGTTGGCCTGTTAACGTGCTCATGGAATACGATTTTTACAAGGAATTTCCTCGGTGGCTCCGCAGCTTCCTCGAATATTTGGAGCACGAGCGTGATGCAAGTCCGAAGACGATCGAAGCCTACGAAGGCGATCTCGTCGATCTCTACCGAATCCTGAAATCCGAACATTTACAGCTTCGCGGTACCCACGATGATCTTGCAGTGCTTCGTCGTTATTTAATGGTTCTCTCCGAAGCGGATGATGCCGGTAAACGGATGAAGGCAAGTTCTGTCGGAAGGAAACTTGCGGCTGCCCGAAGCTTCATCAAATTTCTTGTGCGTACGGGAGTTTTCGAATTCAATGCAGCGCGGTTGATACGCACGCCAAAGTCCGAGAAGCGTTTGCCGAACGTCGTATCCGAACGAACGATGGCTTCGGTGCTTGCAGTAACCGATTCGCTCGATCTCGAAACCCTTCGCAATCATGCTGTCCTCGAGTTGCTTTACTCCAGCGGACTTCGCCGTTCGGAACTAGCCGGAGCAAACATTCGCGATCTTGATCTTGAAGAAGGCACGTTGCGAGTGCTCGGCAAAGGAATGAAGCAGCGCGTCGTGCCAGTTGGCGCCGATGCTGCAGAAGCGCTGAAGCGCTATCTCGCTGTGCGGGCCGGTCACAAATCGGAAGACGCCAACGCGATCTTTATTTTGTCGAACGGCCGCAGGGTGTCGCCGAGCACGGTGTACTATATTGTATCGAAGGCATTCGCGAACTCACCGGACGTTGCACGAGCTCACCCGCATATGCTTAGGCATACAATGGCAACACACCTGCTTGACAGAGGTGCTGATCTGCGTGCTGTCAAGGAAGTGTTAGGTCACGAATCGCTGCGGACCACGCAGCGCTACACGCATCTCACCGTCGACAAGCTGCGCAAAGTCTATGACGAAGCGCATCCGAGGAGTGGAAGTTGACGAGCAAGAAAAATTTTGTTTTCTGTCTAATTAAGTAATCGTATGAAAGTTCAAGTAGCAATCCGCCACGAAAGCGCTGATGGGAAGATCAAGGCATTTGTCGAAGAAGAATTAGAACGTATCAACAAAAAGTACCGTCCAGATAGCGCGGAAGTTGTGATCGACCACGAAGGTCCATCCGGATATATCAAGACCGTAGAAATCAAAGTCTACATTCCGGGCGAGACATTCCATACAAAAGAAAACTCGGACGATATCCATAAGTCATTGGACATGGCAATCAAAGCGATCGAGAAGCAATTACAACGTCACAAAGAGATCCGCATCCCAGGCCCAGCAAAAAAGCATAAGCATCCTATCGAAGAAGAGGAAGTTTGAAAAACAAAGGGCCGCGTCGGCCCTTGTTTTTTCAAGTAGCATCAGCGAACCTTTGCCAGTGCTTTCCTAATTCATACTTCATAATTCATACTTCATACTTGCCCAACTATGGCCGATAAAGGGAGTGGGTGGCGGACTACGCCGCCGATGCGCAAAGAGTCGATCACCGTTCGTCATTTTTACGAGGCCTCGCGCGAGCGGTTTAAGCTGACGCTGCTGGCGGGTGCTCGCGGACTCGACAATCGCATCACCGACAAGAACCTGCATCGTCCCGGCCTTGCGCTTGCGGGCTATGTTGAGCTCTTCACGTTTCATCGAGTGCAGATCTTTGGCAATACGGAGATCTTTTATCTGCGCTCGCTCGAACTTCCAGAGCGGATCGAGGTCTTCCGTCGGCTTGCATCGTTCGAGGTGCCGTGTATTGTAACGACCAATGCGAACAAGCTTGATGACGAGTTGGTCAGGATCTGTGAAGAGAGAAACATCCCCCTCTTCGAAACGAGCTTCGAAACCACCAAAGCGATCTTCTTTCTCAGCGATTTTCTTGAAGATCAATTTAATCTTCAAACCGTCATCCACGGAGCGTTCGTAGATGTGTATGGTGTCGGTCTGCTGTTTGTTGGCAGAAGCGGGATCGGCAAGTCGGAGGTAGCGCTCGATCTTATTGAGCGTGGTCACCGGCTCGTAGCAGATGATGTAGTGATGGTAACGCAGAAGGGCGAGGGAATCCTGATGGGCGCGGGCACCGATCTCGTTCGTCATTTCATGGAGATCCGCGGATTGGGGCTCCTGAATGTGCGTGAGATGTTTGGCATTCGCGCGATCAGGTTTCAGAAGCGCGTGGAGGTTGTTGTTGAGTTGGAAGAATGGTCACCCGACGGCGAGTACACGCGAACGGGTCTTGATGAATCGACGGTGAAGTTGCTCGAAGTAGAAGTGCCGCATGTGAAGCTGCCGATCATTACCGGTAAGAACATTACGGTTATTGCAGAAGTCATTGCGCTCAACTATCTGCTGAAGCATTACGGCTACGATGCCTCAAAAGAATTTGCAGGCAAACTCGAGAAGATCCTCATCGAGCGAAGCGAAAGCGGAAACGCCGATGCGGGCACCGACCGCGTTATCCCGTATTTTGAGCATGATTTTGAGTGAGGAGTGCGATAACTTCTAGGGTCCTCGGGGGTTATTAAATAGTGGGCCTCATCCAAGATCTGTATGAAATACTGTTCTCTTGCTGTTCTTGTTTTCTTTTGTGGCATTAGTAGCCTTAAGGCGCAAACGCGAGAGGAGCTTGCCGACACTACCTATCGCTTTGTTTCTGTTCATGCCTACCGCACGTACGTTGGGAAAGTGATTCGGAAGGACTCGGCGTGGGTCGTGGTTCTGCAAAGTGATGGAAGCAAGGTGGAGATACCGACTGCGCAAGTTACCGCGATAACGCAATTGGAGTCAGGAGGACTAAGTTTTAACGGTTCTCGCGGACAGACGCATTCGATGAGTATCAACCCTCCGCTGAGCCCTTACCGCGTGAAGTTTGCCGATCTGTATGTCGCTCCCTTCCTCCTTGTAGGCAAGGCGATAACTTCTGGAAATTCTAATGCCACAGGTGGTCTAGCGTACTCCGTTGGCCTAATATGCGCGCGAGCATTTCCAGGCTACCTTCCTGAAGGCATCGGAGGATTTTTCGCTGCGGCGTTTGATTCGAGAGCATTGATCTACAAAGCGGACGCGCAGCATTTCGAGCATGACCTGTCGGTGAGCTATTTGACGCTGACACCCGGCATCAGTTTCAGAGGCCTCTTTAGTTTGGGCTTCACTATCGGCTTTCCGATCTCGATGAGTTCAAACGATTTTTCAAATAACGATGCTGGCACCAAGAATGTCTTGCGACTCTCTTTGTCGCAAGTGCTGCTTGAACCAAAACTCATCCTCAGCCTCCCAATTGATTTGGATGCGAATGATAATAAGGCACTGTTACTACTCGTCGAAGCGGGATATCCATTGTCTTCCCCGTTCAATGTATCGGACGTCCAATTCTCATCAACAGAGAAGATCGCCGTGAGCTCATTGCGAATTCCTCAGGTCCAGATTGGTCTCTCCTATGTGTTTTCGCTAACTGCTCACTCCTCGTTTTTGCAGTCGACTTGGCCGATGTAAGCTGCAATTTTTCCCCAGTGGAACGCGAGGCCAACAGGCATGCTTTCATTTTAAGATTCCACTCCCAAAGTTCGGAGCGAATAATTTGATGCTCATGCGCCACTTGATCGTTCTCCTTGCTCTGCTCGCACTTTCAAGAACTGCCGATGCCCAGTTTCATTGGAAGCAGATTCCACTGCCGAAACAAAGTACCATCCAAGGCTTCGTGCTTGAGAAGAGTGGAAGAATATTTGTGACGTTCGATTCCGTATGGTACCGCTCGTCTGATGAGGGTTTGTCATGGCAAATGCTGCCTTACAGGAAAATGTGGCAGCTCGTCTGCGACTCTTTGGGCAGACTATACCACCGGGGCGAGGATGGAGACATTTTCATCGCCTATTCCACCGATCAAGGAGATTCCTGGACACAGCTTTATTCGCCTGACATTAGGAACTCCTGCATATTGAGTGGCTCAGCCCATGGCCTTCTTTTCAGTTACGGAACAGCCGTTGTGTTCTCAAGCGACTTGGGTCAATCATGGACTGAGTCGAAAGATCTGATGGCATACGCGGATTTGACCTTCGATAATCTCATTGCAGGTCCAGGCGACTGCGCTCTTGGGTCGCTGCATTACAACAGTAATTCGGCAGCAGTGCATGACACAACCACATGTATCGCGACCTACAAGAATGCAGGCGGTCCTATTGATAATTCGCCGCCAGAATTATTTGGAGTCGACTCAAAGGGTTATTGCTACAGTGGGCAACATAGGATGTGGCGCAGTAGTACTGGCTATGTGAACCACTTCTATACGTTCCGCAGTCTCGATAGTGGCTGCACTTGGTTTCCTATCGATTCTGCGAAAGGATACTCACGCCTGGGCTTTTTGCCTGATGGCGGGATTGTGCGATCAGTTTTTGGTTTACAGTTGGAAGCCATTTCCACCGATCAGGGTCAAAGCTGGAGCGCGATCCTTTACGACTCGCTTCTGATGCAATCAAAATTTGACCACAAAGGAATACTCTACAGCGTGGCTGGCCAAAATCTTTTTATCTCATTTGATGTCGCGAAATCAGTTGCAAGCAGTATTAATAACTTAGTCTCGCTTTCAGCAATGCCGAATCCTGCAAGAGCGACTACCACCATTCATTATTCGTTGTCTTACGGCGCGTTTACGAAATGGGAGCTTTGCGATATTCTGGGAAGAGTTGTTCGAGCATCTACGCTAAGATTTGAGTCCGCGGGCGAACATGTTGAGAGTCTTCCATTAAGTGGTCTGTCAGAAGGAAGCTACGTCCTCGCCTTGCAGTCAGGACCTGAAAGGCTCTCCCACAAGATCGCCGTGATAAATAGGTAGCTGTCACGAGCTATCTTTGACGGATGCCAATCCAAAAGAAAAATCCAAAATCCACGAGCACTACCAGCCGCAAGCAACAGCACGTAGAGCTCGCTGTGCGCGAGCAAGTGAACTTTCGCGGAGTGACGAATGGTCTGGAGCGTTATCGCTTCGAGCACAATGCGCTGCCCGAGATCGATCTGAATGAGATCGATGTGAAGACGGAGTTTCTTGGTAAACAACTTTCTGCGCCGCTCGTGATCTCCTCTATGACCGGCGGATATAAAGACGCAGAACGCATCAATCGTGCGCTTGCCGAAGCTGCTGAAGCGTATGGTCTTGCGATCGGCATTGGCAGCGCTCGTCAGGCAATGGAAGATGCGACATTTCGAAAGTCTTATGGTGTGATGCGCACGGTCGCTCCCAAGGCGTTTATCTTTTCGAACATCGGAGCTATCGAAATAGCTAGACTTGCCAAAGCAGGAGAGATAACGAAACTTCGTTCGATCATTGAACTTGTCAACGCCGATGCCCTTGCAATCCATCTCAATCCATTGCAGGAGTTGATGCAGCCCGAAGGCGGAAAAGATTTTCGAGGTGTACTATCAGGGATCGAGATGGCAGTAAAAGAACTTGGTCTTCCGATCATTGTAAAAGAAGTGGGTGCAGGAATTTCATGCGGGGTTGCCAAGCTATTGATCGAAGTTGGAGTTCGCGTGATCGATGTTGCAGGGGCCGGCGGCACAAGTTGGGCAGGTGTGGAGATCCTTCGGCACGCCGAGGATGACCGTGCATGGCTTGAGCCTTTTTGGGATTGGGGCATTCCGACTGCGGATTGTATCAAGGAAGTTGCCCCGCTCACTCGGGTCCACGGCTGCGCGCTTATTGCTTCAGGCGGCATCAAGGATGGTCTGGAAGTGGCTAAATCCCTCGCGCTTGGTGCGGACCTTGCCGGCATCGCCCGCCCGATCATTACCGCTTTCATGGAGAAGGGTGAAGCCGGGCTGCGAACGTTTATCGACCACATTCTTTTTCAGTTACGTGGGGCCATGTTCCTAACAGGCTCCCGCGATATCAAGGCACTGAAAGCGCAACCGCTCATCGTTGCCGTCTGAATCCTTTTTTGCGTTTACTAGCTCCATCCACTTTATCGTGTGATTTCCGACTCTATCGTTGAACCCAGGCATCTCGAAATAGAACGAGCATCGATCGCTGCCGCGGCCGAGCAGATGCGCCAGCAGATCGAGCGAGCGCTCGTTTTGAGTGTACCTAAGTTGCCAGCGAGTCTGTACGATCCTGTTCGATATATTCTCGACGCTGGCGGCAAGCGTGTCAGACCTGTACTCACAGGACTTGCAGCAAAGGCTGCAGGAGCGGGTCCGAATACTTCGTGGATCAGCGCAGCCATTGCTGTAGAACTGCTTCATACCTTTACGCTGATCCATGATGATATTATGGACAAGGCCGAAAGCCGTCGCGGCAAGCCTACCGTTCATATTGCATTTGGCAGTGATGCGGCCATTCTTTCCGGCGATGTCATGATCGCCCTGGCACTCGAATCGCTCAGCCACCATGCGGAACATAGCCACGAGTTGCTCGAAGAATTCAGCCTAGGGTTCAAGCGCGTTTGCGAAGGTCAGGCGTTCGACAAGGAGTTCGAGACGAGGCACGACATTTCGATGGATGATTATCATCAGATGATCCTGCTCAAGACCTCGAGCATTTTCGAGCTTGCTGCAACGCTTGGCGCGTATGCGGCAGGTGGAAGGATCGTCGAACCGCTGCGCCAGTTCGCCCGCCACACTGGGCTTGCATTTCAGATGCTCGATGACTTGCTCGATCTCACGGCGGATCATGCAGCATTCGGAAAGACGATCGGCGGCGATGTCCTCGAAGGCAAGCGCACCTTCCTCTTCGTCGAAGCGATGGGGCAATACGCAAAGATGACTTCTGGTGATCGAGCGTTAATGGACCGCATCGCGGCACATCAATCCAAGTTGGATGACGTGCCACTCGCGCGAGAGCTCTTTGATAGATTGGGAGTACTGCAAACAACGCGAGCGATGATCCAGAAAGAGACCGAACTTGCCCAATTGGCACTTCAGAGAGTACCGAACCCGAGAGATCGGGCAGCACTTGTTGCGTTCAGTGAGTATCTTCTTGGCAGAAGCATTTGAAGTTTGTTCGCCCGACTTAAGGTTTTGATCAATTGAATTTGTGGTACATAAAACAGTAGAGGTAGTCAATCGAGCAGGGTTACATACAAGGCCAGCAGCAGCGATCGTCAAGCTGGCAAGCCAGTTTCGCTCCGAGTTTTTCATTGTCAAGGATGGCTTTCGGATCAATGGCAAATCGATCATCGGCGTCATGACGCTCGCCGCAGCAAAAGGATCAAAGCTCGAGCTGGAATTTGATGGTCCAGATGAGGAGTTGGCTGCAGAAGAAATTTCAATGTATTTCGCCAAAGGCTTTGAAGAAATGGCATAAGACGTAGTGTAGTTAAGGGTTCGGACTTTTTCTTTCATGTATCACCAGTGAGCTTTACGATCGATCAGGATTCGGAGCGGACATTACGATTTAGCGGCATCTCTGCGAGCCGTGGAATCGCGATCGGCCCTGCCTATCGGTACACGCGTACGCTCCTAAAGGGTGAGGATCATCCGATCAGTCCAAGCGATGTTCAGCATCAGATCGAGCGCTTCGAAGCGGCCGTCCATCGTGCACGCAAGGAGATCGAGAAAATACGCCGACTCGCGGAGCAGAAAGTTGGTACTCCGGCTTCTTCGATCTTTGAAGCACAGATGATGATGGTGTCCGACGAATTCATCCTCGATTCGATACGCCGACGCATCAAGCATGAACTCAAGCCGGCTGCGTATGCAGTTGATGTTGAGCTCAGTGAGCAGCAGGCGCTCCTGAAAGCCGGAGAGAACCCCATCATGCGCGAACGCGCGGATGACGTGGAAGATATCAAGCAGCGATTGCTTCGGTATTTGCTCGACCGCGCAAAATGGCATTCGAGAATTGATCAGCCCTCGATCATTATTGCCGAGTTTCTTACTCCGGCAGATGCGATCCTGTTTTCGCGTTCCGAGGACCGCACAACAGCAGTTTTAGGATTTGCCCTGGACGGCGGAGGGGTAACGAGTCATGTTGCAATACTCGCTCGCTCGCTGGGGCTTCCGTCGGTCGTCGCGCTGCATAATGCAAGTGAGTGCATTCATACCGGCGACATGGTGATCCTAGATGGAGAACGCGGCGAACTCATTGTAAATCCGGACCAGGAAACACTCCGAGGTTATCAGGAGGAGCAGCAATTATTTTCACTTGGTTCATCGGAGTCTCCGATCGAAACGATCGACCCTACGATCTCTGGAGCCAGAACTCGCGATGGCAAGCCGATCACGATCTCGATGAATCTTGAATTTGGCAGTGAGGTCGCGATCGCTGAGGCGGAGCGCACCAGCATCCTCGGAAGCGCAAAGGTGGACGCGAAACGTGCTCCTGCGCTCGGGCTTGGTCTTGTTCGTACCGAGCACTTTCTGTTGCTCAACGAAGAACTGCCAACCGAGGATGAACAGAATGCGCTCTATCAAGACCTGGCGAAACGCTTCGCGCCTGCAGAGATTACGCTTCGAACATTTGATGTGGGCGGCGATAAGGTGCTCGCTGGTTCTTATCGCGAGGATAATCCCTTCCTAGGATGGCGCGGTCTCAGAATTTCTCTTGATGAACCTGAGATCTTTCTCGCGCAACTTCGTGCGATCCTGCGCGCCTCCTGTTATGGCAAAGTGCGGATGATGTTCCCGATGGTCACGAACATTGATGAACTTCGGCGAGCGCTGAAATACCTCGAACAGGCTAAGGCAGAACTGACTGCGAAGGATGAGGATTTTGACGACAATATTCAGGTGGGGATCATGGTCGAAGTGCCGGCTGCGGCATTGCTCGCGCATGTTTTCGCTCCCCTGATCGATTTCTTTTCCATCGGTACGAATGACCTCACGCAGTATACGCTCGCCGTCGATCGCGGAAACGACTTGATCGCAACGATGTACCAGGAGCTTCATCCAGCGGTCCTTCGATTGATCCAGTTAACGGTCGCCGCCGCTCATGCGGAAGGAAAGAAGGCTTGCGTCTGTGGTGAATTGGGCGGTTATCCGTTGGCCACTCCTGTCTTGGTTGGTCTGGGGGTTGATGAATTTTCTGTTGCGCCGAGTCAGGTTCGCTCGCTGGCTGCGCGCATCCATGCCATCGATAGCACCGAGGCTGTGGCGCTCGCAAATGACATTCTCCAAAATGCACAATCGCCCAATGAAGTGAAACAGGAGATTCTAACCTTCCTGAGTGATCGACAACTCATGACTCGCTATTCCGAGGCGATTGTAGGTCCTTCTACTTTTGGGAAGAAGCTGATCAAGCGATGAGCGTAAGCTTCTCTGATTGATTTCTATTCCGAATCCGAAAGACGAGATAAACAAAGATCGCAGCGTTTACGACAATCAGTGCGATCTTAACCCAGGTCAGGTGATAGATAAGTTCGTAGACTTCGAACGGAATAAAACTCGCCGTGATCAGCGCGGTGAAATATTCTGCCCAGCGTTTCCGCAATAATAGTCCGATGCCTTCTGTAAAAAAGAGACCAGAGTAAAGAAACGCGCCAGAGCCAATTAACACAAGGTGATGCGCACTCAATGGGCCGATGCGGTTCATGAGGTTATCGAGATGATTTGATTCAGAGTCAAAATGCAGATCATTAAGCCACCCTTGCGTGACCTCGCTCATATTCTTGTTGATGAGGGAAAGCGCTCCAATCCCCACAATAAGAAACAGCACCGCTTTGATCAGGCGGAAGATCGCGATCAAGGTAAGTACCGTCCTTCTCTCCCCCTCTTTCATCTTCGAATGCTTCAACTTGAACATCTTGTGAACTTTTCACACCTCCGAAAAGATAGCGTGACAGACTTCTTACAAGTTTACGAACATTGCAGAACATCGCGGGCGCTCGAGAATTTGAATCCCTTTTGAATGAGCCGGTCATCGCTGCCGATCTTCTTGAATTTCTCACGCCACCTATACACTTCGCACATTCAACGTTTGAGAATTTTCGGCCGGATGTTCACCATCCGAGTCAATTGGAGGCAGTGCATTTGCTTAAGCGCTTTGTGCGAATGGGGCCTTCAGAACCGAGATCGTTTTTCAACGCGCTACTCGGTCGTGGCAAAGCGCGTGTTGGAAGAGGCATCTATCTTGACGGAGGTTTCGGTGTTGGCAAAACACATTTGCTCGCCGCGGCCTTCCATGCGTATGAAGGGCAGAAGGCATATCTCACGTTTCAGGAATTGATGTTCCTGGTTGGTCTGCAACGTCTTGATGTCACGATGTCTTCACTGGCGAACTATCACCTGCTCGCGCTTGATGAGTTCGAACTCGATGATCCTGCGAACACTCGAATCGCAAGCACCTTGCTGGGCGGTCTGATGAATCGTGGAGTTCATGTGATCACCACATCGAACACACCTCCGGGCTCGCTGGGAAAGGATCGCTTTTCTACTGAGGATTTCAAACGCGAACTCACTCAGCTTTCCGAACGATTCATTCAGGTGCGGATCGATGGCGAAGACTATCGGCAGACGCACCATCCCGACGATCACACTCCTCAAACATGGCTCAATCCGGATATTGCAGGAGCGATCGAATACTTCAACGGCCAATCGGAAGCGCATCTTCATTTGAGCTTCGCCGAGCTCCGGGAACAGCTCGCGAGTGCGCATCCTATTCGCGTGCGCAAAGCACTCGAAAGGTTTGATTCATTGAGCATTAGTGATCTTGTTGCCTTTTCCCATCCTCACGATGCATTGCGTTTTGTCTATTTTATGGACAAGGTGTATGATAGTGACATCAAGTTAATGATCAGTTCAAAATTGCAGCCTGGAGAGCTTTTCCCCCAGAGTTTGACAATAGGTGGTGACAAGAAGAAATACTTGCGTACGGTTTCGAGGCTCACCGAACTCACCCATACCAGGTCCAACTAGCTAAAATGGTCTGCATTGGCAACTTTTCTTCTGGCAAGCTGTTTTCATCCGAGAAATGACTTGCGGTTGGTCTATTGTTTGATATTAGAAAGGTAGGATAAGGATCGTAGCCTTAGGACCTTGAAATACTTGAGGTTAGCAGTTCACTCTGAAGCTCTCCCGGGTCAATATCAAAAGTCAGGATCCGCGAAAGCTGAAACTTAAGGCAAGGAGCTCCTATGAACTTCTACGATCGTAAAACCTGCATAATCTACTCAGATTGGGTCATCATTGCTCACTGAGACAATAGTTGAATTAGGATGTGACCGCGAGATTATTGAAATGCGTCGCGGAACACGCACTCAGGAGGAAATACGGTATGCTCTATGTTGAACGCAACAATGCGATGGGCTCAGGCCCTCAGTCATCTTCGCCACGTCGAGCGGACGACCGCTCGGGATCTAGTATGCAAATGCCAGGAAGCCCAGGAATCTCTTCTGAAGTTTCGCGTCAGCCTGAAATGAATATGGAAGGAAGCGATTCTTCACGCCTCGATTATCGCGATGACCTTCGCGATCTACTCGACAAGGCTCATGCGGAGCGCGGCTTGACTCGATATCGTCTTTGCAAGCAGATGGGTATTGACAGCGGGACGCTCTCAAATGTGCTTGCCAAACGCAGACATTTTTCATTAGAGAAGCTCGAGCAAATTCTCGGACTTCTGGGGTATCGCCTCTCCTTCAGTCAAATGGAGACGGGCGTACCAGCGTAAGGTGATATGAACACGAGAAAAGCTCATGCGGACTGTGTGAGCTTTTTTAGTTGTGCTTCGTCAAGGACCTGATATTTTCGATCGAAGAAATTCTTCAATTCCTCTTACGTGCGCTTCTGCAAGCCGATCGAGAAACGTTGGATCTCGCAGCGCAGCCTCCTGCTCCGGAAACATCATGTAGAGCGACTCCGTCAACACCGAAGGCATCCAGGTTGGACGAACCATTGCGAGGCTCCGCTTATGAGCTCCCTGGTTTGGTATCTCGGTGATCAGCTGAATCTCCCGCTCCAGCGAAGCCGCAAGTGACTCCGAAAAATCGTCGAAGTAATAAGTCGAAGTACCATAATTGGCGAATGGATTTACGCCGTCCGGAAATCCATTGTTGTGAATCGATACGAGCAAATAGGCATCACCCCGAACAGCGGAATCCACTCTGGCCCACAACTCCGTTGATTGCACGGTTGACGACTTCATTCCACTGTTCGTTGTTCGCGTCATTTCAACGATCGCTCCTCTAGCAAGCAGCTTGTCTCGTACTCGAAGACCGATTGCAAGATTGGCCTCCATCTCAGTAAGTCTGGTTGGTCCGATGGCACCACCCGGCGGATGACCCGGGTCGATCATTACGCGCAGCCCACGAAGTGGTTCATCCGGCTCGAGATGGGGCGCGCGCCTGATCCGAACTACAAGCTCACCCTTACTAGTAAAGAACGCTTTGTAGCCCCAAAGTGAACTGGTCAGCCGAATGGTGGAGATGACATTCGTTGCATTTGCTCTGGTCGAGATACCGGCAACGAGCGCATCAGGATGAATCGGCTTACCTTCCTGCTCAAGACTGCGATGGTAAAGAGTCACAACGAGTTGGTCGGGCTCAGCTTCGATTAGGAAAGCACCCCATTGCGCTCCGATAATCACATCTTCGTAAGCAGGCTCCGGTTGGATTCGCGGATGTGGGATCGCAATTTCGCGCTCAGATTGATCATCGAGTCGAACGCTGGAATCAGCAACCCAGGCATCTTCCGATTTGGAAAGCGCGACTCGGTACTCGGTTCCAGATTTATCGGTCACCAGTATCCTTGTGCCGCGCGGCCATTGCCACTTTCGATCAGCCCCTGGTTCGGCTGAAGCTGGTGTGACGTCGGAGCCCGTCTCAAGCGTATCGCGTCCAGTGATTATTGTGGCCAAAGTTGGATGGTGCAGCGGCACGATAGCAGTGGGTCTTCTTCTGACACCGATACTACCAGCATCCGATTGGCTGCCACCCTCCTTTGCACCGAACGAGACGAATGCGGAATCGACGAGCGCACTATCTTTCGCAACAACTGCATATCCATACCGAGGCATTGGAAGAAACGTTAGAAATGCTCCATTTTTTTCGACTGGGACTGCGAATCCGTTGATCCACAAACTTGCTGAGCCAGAGCCTACGGAGCCGAAAATGAAATTGGAATCAACGGAGGGACGAGTAGCACCATCCTCAGGATAGACTACATCAATCTTGAGCACGCCTTTCGCGTTCAATACTTCGGGGATACCATGCGTTGAGCTTCGGCGAGAAGAACTCTCGCGGGAGCTTGTGCAGCCGGCACTCAGAAGCAGAGCGGCGAATAAGAGAAAAAAGTTGAATGAATTAAGTTGCCCACGCATTGGGTGACGGTATGCACCTAAATTATTGCTCTCATACAAGCGTGCAAGGTTGAGGTTGGTTCTCAACGACTATGCGACCACACATCATTACTGGAGTATTTTTGTTTCATGAGCATGCTGTCTTTTTTGAAATCGGAAAAGTCGGACCGGATCAAACCGCAATGGAAATTCAAAGTCCGTGGCAAGGATTCTGTGATCTGGAAATTACTCATCTCACCTGCAGGAGTCCTTACCGGTGAGGAACGCAATGTAGAAACCAAGACGAGTGAGATGTTCGCGCTTGATACTTCGACCGGCGATGTGCTTTGGCGAGGCGTTGAGACGGTTGAAAAATGGTGGTTCGGTTCTGAACTTGCATCGCGTCATAGTCTTTACTTGCACACCTTCTTCACACCTGACATGCCTGAAGCGAGAGGCATCATCTCCCTCGACATCGAGACGGGTCGCGAACGTTGGCGCCAGCCGGATCTTACACTGCTCTTCGAAGCAAACGAGCGCGTCTATGCCGAGCATGCACATAGGAAAGGGAAAGAGATCGTACTGCTCGATCTCCTCTCCGGCGACATCCTTGAAACGATCGAGCGCAACGAAACCACTGTATCTGCGTTGCGGGACCTTGCTGAGGAGAATGATGAAAGCAATATCTATCCTACGCCGCTCTATCCTGAGTCCGACATTTTCGAAGCGATCTCGGAAATCATGAAGAGCGTACTCGATGTCGCAGAAGTTCGAGGCTCGATCGACTTTGCGGAATTTGAGCAATATCTCATCTTCAGTTATCATCGCAGATTGACTACGCCGGACGCAGCGTTTCGCAATTTGCTCGCGAACGAACTGAAAGTGCTGGACCGAGAGTCCGGCGACGTCGTCTTTAGCGAAACACTCAATGCCGAAACACCTTTTCCCGTACCAGATAACTTTTTTATCAATCGCGGCACACTCATCTATGTCAAAGAAAAACGAGAAGTTATCGGCATCGCGCTTCGCTAGGTCGCTACTGTTTGCATGCAGTTGCTCTCTGATGCTCGCCAGTCTTACTTCATGCGATCGCGGCGCAGGTGTGCAGGAGGAAGCTGCGCGAACTTTCGCTGATGCCGTAACTCGCAATGATCAGGCTCGCCGTGATTCGCTCATTGCAACGCCAAAGTTCAAAGAATACTTTGACAATCCCTACGTTGCTCGTGATATGCTCGATTGGTTTCGATCGTTCTACGATTATAAGAATCAGAAGTTTGTAAAAGGAGCGCGTGTCGATGTTGATGAAGATCTGAAGAAAGAGCTGGCCGGCGCGCTGATCGATACGAATGCGATCGAAGAGACAGGCCTCGTTCGCGTATCGAGCCCCAATGAAGGAGAGCAGCCAGCCGTATTCAGAATGGTCAAGCAGCAAGGCAAACATTGGAAAGTCGCAATGGTCACGCGTGGCGACGCTCAGGTCGAATTTCATTAAGGAGTAGTTATTATGCTCGAAGTTGGCGATAAGGCCCCTCAGTTCACTGCGACAGACGATGCCGGAAATCCCGTCTCGTTAAAAGATCTTCGTGGCAAGAAGGTCGTCCTTTATTTTTATCCGAAAGACGATACATCGGGCTGCACGAAGGAGGCATGCGACTTTCAAAGCAAACTCAAGTCGTTCAAGACGAAGGATGCGATGGTGATCGGCGTTAGTCCCGATTCCGAAAAGTCGCATCAGAAGTTCAAGACGAAGTACGATCTCGCATTCCCGCTTCTTGTCGATGAAGATAAGACGATCGCGAATCTCTATGGCGTCTGGAAGGAAAAGTCAATGTATGGCCGTAAATACATGGGCATCGAGCGCACTACATTTGTCATTGATGAGGAAGGCAAGATCGCAAAGATCTTCCCGAAAGTAAAAGTGACCGATCACGTTGACCAGGTTCTCGAAGCATTGAAATCCATTTGAATGGTCATTTCATTTGAAGGATAGCGACCGAAATGCTCGAAGACTTTCTGCCGCGCAATTACCTGCCGCGTTCGCTTGAGTCGAACAGGCTCACCATTCGTCAGTGGCGCATGAGCGACATCGAGGAACACGAAGAGCTCTTTCAATCAAGTTACGAGAAACATCTCTCACCATGGTTGCCGCCTCAGGAAGAAGCGCGAACTCCATCCGAACGCAAGCGGCAACTTCATGATCGCGTGCTCGCCATGCTCGATAAATGGGAAGAAGGCAGCGACTACCGGTTTCTCATCGTACGCAATCAGGATAAACGCATCGTCGGTCAGCTCGGCATCACCGGCATCGTTCGTAACGTCAATCAGTGTGCCTTCATCGGCTACTGGATCGGCCGCGACTACCTCAAGAACGGCTACGCGACCGAAGCAACCGTGATGGCCTTCCACTACGCATTCGAATTCCTCCGCCTGCACCGCATCTCGCTCTGGATCTCGCCAGACAATCCAGCAAGCCTGCAGATCGCCAAAAAGCTCGGCCTCCGCCACGAAGGGTGTGTCAAAAGCGCTCTATACCTGGGTGGCCGCTGGCAGGACACTGACGTCTTCACCATCCTTAGCGAAGAATGGACCGTCCGAAAAGACGAACTGATGAAGACATTCTGCAAGGCGCTGTAATCTCTTTTTCATCCTTCATCCCCCAGCCCTCATCCCTGCCCGATTGTCTCGCCCGACCGCCGTGAACTTGTAGTTTGTGTAAATGTATAATTCATAATCCGAGAACCCACCCCTCGATTTTACGCTGAAAGCGCACTTTCTGATTTCCCGACTTGTGTGTGTAAATCCAGAATTCATAATTCTCCTTCTTACGGAAAACTAGCGCATTGTCCTTGGGATGGTTTCCCGCATTCGCGGGAATGACAAAGACGTCATCTCCCTGCGTTTCGCGCGAATGATACCGACCGATCGTCATTCCCGCGCAGGCGGGAATCCATGGAATGCTGGGGATGCTTGGAAGCCCGCGTGGGTCGGGCGTCTCGCCCGACCTAAGGTGGCGCGGGGCACTTGGATTTCTCAGTGGAGAATGTGGACCTTACTGCCGTCATGGACCTCTAGTAAAAAAGCAGAATTAGCCTACAATATATTAAACATAGAATTATCCACAAACAGTTCCCTTCAAGCCCATCTCTAGTTTAAATGAGTAAGCTTCCCTGTAGCAGAATATTGCTCTGATAATAGTTGGTACGTGTAGACCCCAGCAGGAAGCTTAGAGCCGTGAAGCGTTATTGAGTGTGGACCTGCATATTGAAGAATCCCTTGCAACAGCGATGCAACCTGTCTGCCTGCAATGTCAAACACATTCAGTGAAACGCGTTGGGGTGTGGGTAAGACGTAACTAATCGTTGTAGATGCTTTGAAGGGTTCGGGGTAGACGACCGTCGTCAAGGCTTGGAAAGTTGGTACTTGACTCACCCAACTGAGGCCCTTGTTTGTTGTTCGGAGAACAGTGCCCTTCTCGCCTACGACAATGATGGTACTGTCGTCAATGAAGGTGGCGGCGTAGAGCACTTGAGCCGTGCCACTTTGTTCATGCAACCAGCTCATTCCACCGTCATCTGAATAAAAGATTGTTCCGTTGTCACCGACAATTATTGCCTCTAAGCGATTTCGAAATCGAATGCCCTCAAAAGCATTGACAGCGCTCGTCAGAATTGTCTCTTTCCAACTTTTCCCTCCGTTGATAGTTTTGGAAACGGCTCCCTTCCCAACGACATAAGCTGTTGTGTCATCGACTGCTGCCACTCCAAATAGGGCATATTTTATCCCACTGTAAATTAATGTCCAGTTCTCACCGCCATCGGATGTTCGGAACACACTTGCCACTTGTGGGCTATCGGGCAATACATCTTGACGATTCCCTACTGCAAAGCCGTGTTTTGAATCAGAGAACGAAATGGCGTTGATTGTCAGGGCGCTGAGTGAAGTCGCTGTCCATGATCGTCCACCGTTCGTTGTCCGGCTAATCTGATGCAGAAAACTCGCGAAAATGGTGTCTGGCGTGACAACTTGCAGCGCGTGGATGTCATTCATTCCTGTCAACGCAGAATCCCACGTCACTCCTCCATCTTTCGTAGTATAAGCAGTGGGGCCAGGGATAGCACATCCGATTCGGGAGTTATAAAACGAGATTGCCGCAATTGAAAAGGGGGCATTTGGATGCACCCATGTAACGCCTCGATCATTGCTTTTGAGTAAATACGCTCCTGCCCACACTGTGTCACTTTGCGTAGAACTCGCATAGAGCAATCCTAAAGTCGTTGGGACAGAAATCTGCGACCAACCTTGCTGACCTTGTAATGCCGGTGGATTGCCCTGTTGATTCACCGGAATTGAAGTGCTGTGAGTTGGCGGTGCTGATGTTTGCGCATCTATCGATGAAGAAATGCAGAGAACATAGCAAAGGATAACGAAGAAGCTTCGTGCGATAACCATGTTCTCCCTATTTGATAAGATTAATTTTACCCGTCGCAGAATATTGCTCCGTTGTCATACGATAGGAATAGACTCCAGCCGGAAGTGATGCACCATCGAACATCACCTTGTGGATACCAGCGGTTTGCGATGCGCTCAGAAGTAGTGGTGAAACGAGACGTCCAGCCACATCGAAGATTTGAAGAGTTACGTGCTGCGATTGAGGCAGCGTGTAGACAATCTGAATTGGACCCGGCGAAGGATCGGGGAATGATTGCGTTCGCAGATTTGCGTCCGATCGAGGCGCGATCTGGACCCAATCCGCTCCGCCATTGACCGTTTTGAGTATCAGCCCTGCATCACCCGAAGCCAATGCAAGCGTGTCATCTAGCATGACGACGGAACCAAGATCCGTTACTGTACCGCTCTTTTGAAGATACCAAGTGACCCCAGAATCAGTGGAAGAAAGTATAGTCCCTGCGGCTCCGACTACAAGTGCTAACCGTTTATGTATGCTCACGGCGCTCATATCTCGCAATCCAATTGAAGTGGGTATGGATGCCTTGTTCCATGTCTTTCCGGAATCAGACGACCTGAAAACTTCCGAGTTTACTCCAACCGCGATTAACGTGGCTCTGTCGAAATATCCAACTCCGGTTAACTCCTGCGACACTCCTGTGAATTGTTGCACCCAAGTCTCACCGCCATCCGTCGTAGTGAAGCATCCTGCTGTCTGCTCGGGATGTTGCGGAAGTGGACCAGGTTGCACAGTGCCGACAACTATACCATGTTTGGAGTCTGCGAAAGCAATGGCATTGAACCCGGTCGCATTGAGGTCTTTATCACTCCAAGTCTTTCCGCCATTTGTTGTCCGACTGATGGAGTTCGAACCCGAGAGAAAACACGTATCGAGCGTTACCGGACAAACAAGCGTCACAAGTTGGTCCTGGTCGTCCGCACTCGTCCAATGTTGACCGCCATCCGTTGTGCGGTAACAGACATGGCCGGAGTACGAAGCGACATATCCGTTTCTGCTATCTAAGAACTTGAAGAATCCGACTTCCGGTGTCGTGAATGGCTGCCATGTAGCTCCTCCATCGAGGGAGCGTAATGCGCCGACGCCCCCGCCCGCGAATACAAAAGCAGTGTCCCTGCACGGGTATGACAGATCAGCGAGTTGTTGAGTGGTCCCGCTGTTCTGCTGCACCCATCCTCGTTGAGCTTGCGGAACAACTGGAGTTGTAACACCCTTACTGGATTCTCTTAATTGGGCCTTACCATTGTTGGTAAAGAGGATGACTCCGAGAGCGAATGCGACAAGGGGTTTCATGCTCAAATTGATAGAATCGAACCTCCCTATGGTCAGCGGCAAAAAACGTATCACTGTGTGGGATACTCTCTCACCTTTACTGTAAGGAAGGACACAGTTCAAATGGATGCATCAAATATACAACTTCGCGCTCAGGACACTTCATTGTTATTTCCCTGTGCCTGTATCATCCCCCGGCACAAGTACGTATCACACTCTGTTGAATCAATCGACTTTTACAATATTCAAATCTTGCTCGTGCTCCGTCATCTTAGTATCTGGACTCTAAGCATTCTTTCACTCGTCATTTCAAGCGCCGCCCTCGCGCAACGTACGGCTGATGAGATCATCACCCAAGTCGATAGGCAAATAAATTCGGGTGCGGCGATCAGGATGAAGTTCAGTGTGCCGGGTGAGGGTGCTTATAGTATTCTTGCTGATCTTGGTGCGAGGCGGGCGCGTATTGTTGCTGGCGATCTTACGATCGTCACCGATGGAGCGACGGTTTGGAATTACAACAAGCGGACGAAGCAGCTTACGATCGACGCGCTTTCGAATAATCCGAACTCTGCGCTTAAGAGTCCTCAGGATCTATTCAAGTTTCACGACAACTATGCAGCTGAACTCGTCGATCATCATGGTTCGACCTACACGATCAAGCTGACACCGAATGCTCAGGTGCATGAGCTAATGTCAAGTCTTGGTGATATTGAGTCGATCACGTTCACGGTCGTGAAGTCGAAGAAAGGGTACACGATCAAACGCGGGCTGCTCGCTCGGACCTCCGGCAAGACCCAAATATCCGCGCTTACTGTAAGCTCCGTCAAATCGGTCAGTCATTCTGACTTCACCTTTTTGGCTCCGCCGGGTGCGAAGATGATCGATCTTCGAGAATAGTCTTGGACTACCAAGTTTCACTTTAGTTGAATGACAGCGCCCTCCCTGCTGTTCATCTTCGACTGTATCATTTTCATTTGCACGTAATGCCGAGATTCGAGCACCATATTTTTGTTTGTGAGAATTTGCGCGGCCCGGATGACCCGAAGGGATGCTGCCAACAGAAAGGCTCGCCCGCGATCCGCAAAGCGATGAAGGAAGAGATCAAGCGTCTTGGCTTGAAGGGCAAGGTACGCGCGAATCAATCGGGCTGTCTTGATGCATGCGAGTTCGGTCCTTCGGTCGTCGTTTATCCGGAGGGCGTGTGGTACGGTCATGTCACGCTTGAAGATGTGCCTGAGATCATTCAGTCACATATCGTTGGCGGCAAACCGGTTGAACGTCTTCGAATTCAGGCACCTGGTTATATAGAATAGATTTTCTAAAATTCTCTCATGAAGTTAGTCACCTACGAACGCAGCGATTCAGTGATCCAGGGCGGTGAGGCCGGAATTGTTGTTGGCGATGAAGTCATCAACGTGGCATCGCTGCTTTCCCAGTACTCGAATGCCACTGGGAAGCATGCATCATTCTCAATTGCGACGCTTGGTCTAATGCAGAATGCCGAAGTTGGTCTCGGCACACTCAAAGATGCACTAAGGTGGCTTGAGACAACCGGCGAGAAGGCGACCGTGAAACGCAACGCGATCAGCGATGTAAAACTTTACGCACCGATTCAGCGGCCGACTTCCATGCGCGATGGCTATGCGTTTCGTCAGCACGTTGAAGCAGCTCGCAGAAATCGTGGCGTGGAGATGATCCCGGAGTTCGACAAATTTCCTGTCTTTTATTTCACGAATCACCAGGCGGTGATTGGTCCCGGACCAATGGAAGTAATGCCCGAGCACTTAAAGAAGCTCGATTATGAGCTTGAAGCAGCGATCGTTATCGGCAAGCAGGGCAGGAACATCAGTGCGAAAGATGCTGATAGCTACATTGGTGGCTATATGGTGATGAACGACTGGTCGGCGCGAGACTTGCAGATGGAGGAAATGAAACTATCGCTCGGACCGGCCAAAGGCAAGGATTTTGCAACGGCGATCGGTCCGTGGCTTGTGACTAAAGACGAACTCGAAGATCGGCGCATTCCGAGCGATCAGGGAGATAGATATGATCTCACCATGACATGTTCTATCAATGGCAAAGAATATTCACGAGGCAATTTGAAGGACATGACCTGGACGTTCGCGCAGATCATCGAACGTGCGAGTTATGGCGTAACGCTTTATCCAGGTGATGTGATCGGTTCGGGCACAGTAGGAACCGGCTGTCTGCTTGAGTTAAATGGCTCGAAGATCACAGATAACTTGTGGGTCAAGGTCGGCGACGTAGTAACGTGCTCGATCGAACGGCTTGGAGATCTTACAAACACTGTTGTTGCTGCGAAAGTATGAAGTATACTGTTTCTCTTTTTCTTGCCATTCTCTTCATCGGCTGCGCGAAGCATGAGGGTCAGCCACAGGCGTCTGATTCATTGCTGAAAACGCCGATGGTCGTGCATGATACGTCACCGGCAGTCATCGACAGTGGTAGCGGTCTTATCATTGATGCAGCCCACATGCGCTCTCCGGAGCACCAACAACTTCTGCAACGGTTTCAACCGTTGGAGGTTGTGCATATTTATCACGATTACCGCCCGCTGCGCAAGCCAGGGACGAAGGATAAGGACATCCAGGCGTTTCTCAAAACGCATAAGCTGAATCACGATGAACTCCTCGCCATCCTTGACGAAGGCGATCGCTTAGGCTGGAGCAAAGCGCGTTGAAGCAGGCGTCGGAGGCGGCTGCGCGCAAGGGCACGTACTCGATCGTCATTGCCGCCTTACTTTGGAGTACGGGCGGTATCTTCATCAAGGAGATCTCGCTGGACGCCTGGTCGATCTCCCTCTGGCGAAGCTTCTTCGCCGCGCTCACCATATATTTCATCTACACGCTCAATCGCGGCCGGATCGAGCGCGGGAAAAAGGAGCCCTGGTTTACTCCTCAACTGTGGCTGACGTCGTTCTTCTTCGCACTACTGCTCGTCCTCTTTGTCGTCGCGACAAAACTTACGACAAGTGCAAACGCGATCTTCCTTCAATACACCGCACCGATCTACGTACTCTTCGCTGAGCCGATCATGGCTCACACAAAACTTAAGCGGCGTGATTTGCTGATGGTCATCATCTCGACTTCAGCAATGGCTCTCTTCTTTGTTGGAAAGATCGACATCGAAGGATTCTGGGGCAACATCGCAGCACTCGCAAGCGGCGTTGCCTTCGCAACCTTTGCGTTGCTGCTAAAGCATGAAAAAGCCTCAGAAGCTTTGCGCTGGCGTTCGGTGATTGTTGGTCACGGAATGATCGTATTTGCAATGATGCTTCTTGCGATTGCGGGTGTTACGGATCCAACACCAAACTACATGAGCGATTTCTGGATGCTGCTCTTTCTGGGAGTCGTCCAGATTGGTGTAGCTTATTCGTTCTTCACGTTCGGCATCGGGCACGTCCGCGCTATTGATGCGACGCTTATCTCGATGATCGAGCCTGTGCTTAATCCTGTGTGGGTTTATTTAGGCATCGGTGAGCGACCCACAAGCTGGGCGCTTCTTGGAGGCGCGATCATTATTGGAGTTGTAGTAGTGCGTGCGTTCTTATCACCGCAATCGGTCGCGAGTGCGGTTACAGCGAAGGCCGGGGAGTAGTCGCAGAGGCGCGTTGCGATGTCCTATGGGACTTATAGGTCATATGGGACCTATAAGTCCTATTGTTAGCTCGACCTCAGTGCGCTAATAATATTCAACCTCGCTGCTCTGAATGATGGCAGGAAGCCTCCGACAAAGCCCATCACTGCCGCAAAGATCAACGTCGTAATGATGATGCTCGGCGAAAGCGAAAAGCTGAATGCGATCTCGGAGAATGTTGTAAAGTTCGTCGTCGAGACCGAAATGAACTGCATGAGCGATGCGATGAGCAAGCCTGCAACGCCACCAATTAGCGCGAGAAACAGCGACTCAAAGAGAAATGCGGCCAGCACGCTTCGACGCTTGAAACCGAGCGCGCGAAGGGTCCCGATCTCTACCGTACGATTCGCAACTGCGGCATACATCGTGATCATTGCACCGATCATTGCGCCAAAGCTAAAGATGATCGTGACCATCAAGCCAAGAATGCGAATGAACGTTGCTAACAACTCCGATTCCGCCGCGTAAAAATCTTTTTCGCGAAGGACTTTGAGATCGTTAAGTCGCGGATCCGCCTCGATCTTCGATTTGATCGTATTGAAGGCTTCTTTATCTTTTAGACGAAAGATCATAACGGAGAATCCCTGGCGATTGAATGCCTGACGGATCTGGTCGTTGTCGGTCCAGAGTTCGGAGGCAAACGCCGTCTTCCCTGCATCGAATAGCCCAACGATCTTCCAGCTTCGGCCACCGAATTTGATCGAGCCACCGAGCTCCACGCCATCGTACTGCTTTTGAATTCCCTTCGAGACGATGATCTCTGATGAACCGAAGTTGAACATGCGACCTTCGACGATCGCGACCTGCGGTCGCAACGCAAGTCCGGCCGGCGAAACGCCGCGCACGATCACATTCGAAAGATCGCTCGCATCGGCGCCGCGTTTTGATAAGTTGATCATGGTCACGATCTCTTTCGTAACGAACGGCTTGCCGTCAGCCCCTAACGCGACTTCCGGTTGCGTCGCAAGAATATCCGATTCGTCGAGCCCGACCGAACTTAAGGCCTCGCTTTCAGCGGATTTCCTCAGCACGATCGCGTTCTCATCCGAGCCCGTTGCTACCATCGTCCTTTCGAGTCCATTGGCAAGCATGAGGATCGCGGCGAACACGAACACGACCAGCGCGAGACCGACGATCGTTAACGACGTCGTGAGTCTGCGCGTCCAGAGATTCCGAAAACTATAACTCAGTGGAATTTTCATGTCAATACTCCTTCGTTGGCATGTTCATATTCATCCGATCTGTCTGAGTCCGTCGACGATCTTCATTCTCATCGATCGCATCGCCGGGAAAAATCCGGCAACAAGCCCGACCATGATCGTGAGCACTGTTGCAATAATGATCGTCGAAGGCTCGACGACGAGATACGAGAAGAACTGCGCCATTGCTTTTGCAAAACCTGCACTGATCGGAAAGATCAACGCAATTCCGATGATACCGCCGATCAGCGCGATCGAAAGCGATTCACCGAATACGAGCAATGCAATATGCTGGCCGGTGAAGCCAAGCGTTTTGAGCACCGCATATTCTCTGATGCGTTCACGAGCGGTCATGATCATCGTGTTCGCAAGTACAAGGAAGATGATGCCGATGATCACATATGAGATGATCTGCAATCCAGAGATGATGGCGCTCGACATCGAGATGAAGCCGGAGGCGAATGCTTTTTCTGTCTCGGTCTTCGTCTCCGAGTCCGAATTCTTGAACATCGCATCGATCTTTTCGGAGACCGTCGCTGCTTCCGTTGGATTATTGATCTTCACAACGTACCATCCAACCTGATTGGCACGCCCTGGCGAGGATTTGGTCACACGTTCATTGAGGTAATCCCAATGAAAATACATGCTCGACTCATCTGTCGAACGGTCCCTGCCGGTGTAAATGCCACGAACGACGAACTCCCACTGGCCTGGGAAAATATCACCTGCTAATGGAATGACGTCCCCGATCTTGAAGTGATATTGATCCGCAAGTTTTTTTCCGACGATGCATGCGTTGCGCTCCTTCTTGAATGCAGCAAGCTCGTCAGGCTTCAACTGATATTCTGGATAAATATCTGCGAATGATTCGGGGTCGCACGCCATGCGTGCGAAAAAGTTATTCTTGTCCTTATAGACGCCACCAAACCAATTAAGGTAGGTAACTTCCTTCACGCCTGGCACTCGCGCGATCTGATCTTTATCTGCAAGCGGCAACGGAAAAATAAATGAGATCGCCTGACGCGTGATGATACGATCCGGGGCACTCGCCTCCGTACCTTGATACCAGGCGCCGATCATCGTACGGATCAGCCCGAATGCCATTACCGCGATCGCAATACCGAGTACGGTCAAGAGAGCACGAAGCTTGTGCCGGAAAATATTTCGAAGGATCAACTTGAGTAAGTTCATAGCATCACCTTAAAGTAATTCACCCTTTTCGAGATGGCGGACCTTGTGCGCGCGTTCTGCGGCGTGCGGATCGTGCGTTACCATCACGATCGTTTTTTTATACTCCTCGTTGAGCTGCTGCATGAGGTTAAGAATCTCCTCAGCCGACTTCTTGTCGAGATCGCCTGTCGGCTCGTCGGCAACGATAAGTGTTGGATCCGTCACGATCGCTCGGGCGATCGCCACGCGCTGCTCCTGGCCGCCCGAGAGCTGCTTCGGATAATGCTTCATGCGGTCGGCGAGTCCAACCACGTTCAAAGCGGTTTCTACGTGCTCCTTGCGTTGCTTCTTGTTCAATTTCGTAAGCAAGAGTGGCAGCTCGACATTCTCGAACGCCGTGAGCACCGGCAGGAGATTATAGAATTGGAAGACGAATCCAATGTGCTGCGAGCGCCATGTTGCAAGCGCCGATTCCCCGAGCTTCGCGATGTTCGTATTCTGAACGAGTATCTCTCCGCCCGTTGGTCGATCGATCCCTGCGATCAAATTAAGGAGTGTTGTCTTTCCCGATCCCGATGGTCCCATCAAAGCGAGGAATTCGCCCTCTGGAACATCTAGTGAGAGACTCTGAAGTACAGGGATCTGGATCGTATCCCGTTTGTACGTCTTCGTCACGTTTTTTACCTGGACAATTGCGTCAGCCATAACGATGATGTAATAAGTGCGCTACTATTCCAATTTGACTTTGGTCCCCGAACTCAGTTTTTCCGATGGATGCAAAACTACCTTATTTCCTGCCGAAACCCCCTGAAGCAC
>Ga0207112_1042_pt1 | contig 33296 bp, 20 predicted proteins | sample Alteio_BWMinHeat_72_FD_153549 | JGI IMG/M metagenome (GOLD analysis project Ga0207112, IMG submission 153549) | Enriched cells from forest soil in Barre Woods Harvard Forest LTER site, Petersham, Massachusetts, United States -... | ecosystem: Environmental > Terrestrial > Soil > Temperate forest >...
TCCCGCTTGGGGTTCCAATAGAGACTTCGATCAGGTTTAAGATTTTACTTTATACCGCGCCATCGAAGGCGCTCCGGTTATCGAGCTTAGAGAGGTTCTTTCATTTTGCTATTGGATATCTTCTTTTGTTGTTGAGCTAAGATACGGGATCGAACGTCCAACCAGCCTTGCCTCAAGGCCACATCTCACTTTGTGGCTTGAATCAACAGAACAAGTAAGGCGTTGGGTGGTCGCAGGGGGCAATAGGGCGATGGCGCGCCTCTTGCAGCCTTCCTGTGAATGTGGACCAGTCTGCGCGAGTTGGCCTGAAAGCAGCCATTGTAGGCAAGAATGGCGGCTGCTCTTGGTACGAAAGGCGCGTCGAGGGTTGATTGCAGGCCTTGCTTTTGGGCTCCTTATTGTTTGGCCGTTAAGGAGGAACATCATGAAAACGATTGTTGGAATCTTCCCATCCGTGAGGGCGGCTCAGCGGGCTGCCGAGAAGGCGAGCGCTGTTGGCATTCCGCAGAAATACATAAGTGCGCTCTCACCGGGCGCTTCCGAGGAGAGTCTCGAGAAGGTAGCGACGACTGACACCGAATCAGAAGGAATGGGCAAGACTCTTGGAGGCGTGGTCGGCGGCGCTCTGGGCACCGCGGGAGGGCTGACCCTGGGCGCGGCGGCGGCCAGCTTGTTCGTCCCGGGCGTAGGACCGATTATCGCGACCGGGCTTGTGGGCGCGGCCGTGCTGGGTTTAGGCGGAGCAGTCGCCGGAGTTGCGGCAGGCGAAGCCCTGGAAGAGGGCATGGCAAGCGGATTGCCCAAGGACGACCTTTTCCTGTACGAGGATGCTCTGCGACACGGGCGATCCGTCGTGATCGCGCTTACCGACAGCGACAAACAACACGACGAGGCCGTGAAGGCCTTTCACGAATCCGGGGCGGAAGGCATTGACGCGGCGCGAGAGACCTGGTGGCTCGGCCTTCGCGATGACGAAAAGGCGCATTACGAGGCGCCGGGAACAGAGTCAGCCGGCGCCGAGCGGCGCTACCGCCGGGGTTTTGAAGCGGCCCTGCGCCTGGATTGGCGGGGCAAACCCTACACATCGGTCAAAGACCGCTTGCGTGACTGTTACGGGCCGGATTGCGAAGACCAGCCATTTCAGCGAGGCTACGAACGAGGCCAGGCGCACCAGGAGAAGTTAGAGGCCCAGGCGAAGACCGGAGCTGCGACCACAGCGCCCGGGCGCCGCGAAAGCGCACGGGGCAAGGCGTAGCGCGTCGCCTCGACAAAAGCAAAGTCGGCACAGGCAGCGCTGAAGACGGGATCAGCGTGAGGCGGGATCTTTGACGCCGTGGTTCGCGCTCAGATAGAATTCGTTGACGATCAGAGGATTGCCGATTCGTGCCGACTCTATGCAAAGCAGGGCGCTCGTCATTTTGATCTTGCTCGCCGGTTCGGCCGGACCTGGATCCGCCCCAGCCGCACACGCTCAAAGTCGAGACCTCCAGCGCGCAGGGGGCGCGGGGCAGTCTGAAACCCGGTCATCGACTTCGCGCCCTTCTGCCGAAGAGGGGGCTCCTTCTACGTCCGTTCTCGGGCTCCCCTTCAAACGTTTGTGGCGCCATTTAACCGAAGACCTGGCGGCGCTCGCACCTGCCATGGATGCCGGACATATCTACGTTCCGCTGGTTGGCGGGAGGGTCGATTGCCTGGATCGCGAAACTGGCGCTCTAGTCTGGTCCGCCGAGCCTGGCGGAATCATCACGGCCTCGCCGGCGGTCGATGGCAAGTCTGTCTACATCGTGACCCGCAAAATCTCGGAAGATGGCGCTGAGGCGGGGGGCTCGTTGCGGGCGGTGGATAGCGAGACCGGGCTCACGCTTTGGGTGCAGAATTTCGCCCGACCCTTTTCGTCCGCGGTCGAGGTTGGATCCGCGCGGCTTTACGCCGGCTCGGCGGATGGTTCCTTTTGCGCGCTTTCCGCGACCTCAGGGGAGATCGTCTGGAAAGTTGACACTCCGGATCTGGTGCGCGGGCAAGCGCTCGCGACTGAGCACGCGGTCTATTTTGGGTGCGATGACGGGGTGTTGCGAGCGGTCGAGCCGGACAGCGGGAAACTGATCTGGAAGTTTCAAACGACGGGCCGGATCGTCTGCAAGCCCAGCGTTGACGATCGGCGCCTGTATTTTGGGTCGGGCGATGGCTTTGTGTATGCGATCAAGTCGGGTACCGGAAGACTTTCGTGGCGTTCGCGCACGGGAGCGGCGGTCGAAGCAACGCCGGTCCTGCTGGGGGCGCGGGTGTTTGTTGCTTCGTTTGACAATTTTATCTATGCGCTAGCAAAGGCGCACGGCGATCGCATCTGGAAACGCCGGCTGGAAAACCGAATCGTCGCCGAGCCTATCGTGTCAGGCGACGCGATCATGATCGCCCCTCTGCAGGGTGAAGCCGCGGTGGTCTTCTTGCACGCCGATGGGCGGCGCGTTAACTTCATTCAACTTGAGCAGGGTTTCAAGATCGTGGCCGAGCCGATCCTATCCGGCGATCTGCTGCTGATGGCGACAAACAAGGGTTTAGTGGCGGCGCGCGCCACCCATCCAATCGACAATCGCGCGAATGCGGTCAAAAAGTAGCAGGAAAAAACAATCCGCCGCAGCGCTCCGGCATGTTGTTTTGGTTCTAGCCAGTAGGAGCGCTGCGGCGAGGGGCGCGGATCTAGCGCGGGGGGGCGCAGTCCGACAGGGGCAATACGATATGTAATAATGCGAACTACAAAGATCTATGGGGGACTACGTCTAATTCATATTACAATTCTCGTTCCACACCACTCCGTGAATCTCCCCGCTGTTTCAACTGGCCAGGATTACTGACAAAGTTTCAGTGACTGGAATATGTTGTCAAAAAGCGCCCTGGAGGTTCGGGCAGAATGAAAGAAAACATTCAGGCGAGTTGACCGACATGCGCGCCGGGTCGGTCGAGATGACCACGCAAGGTGGGATACAGAAGCAGCGTTACAAAATTCAAGAGGCCTTTATTGCTTCGCACAATCGTTTGATGCCCGTGCGGATATTGGGCTCGGGCTCCTTGGAGAACGCCAACCGTAACGCATTTTTGCCCCCGCCGTTGACAAAAAATGGCTCGCCGGGCACGTAGGCAACGCCATGGTCGATGGCGCGTTGCAGCAGGCCCGTATCCAGGTCACGGTCGAATTCCATCAGAATGAAGAACCCGCCGAGCGGTTTGGTCCAATGGGCGTCCGCAGGGGCGTTGCCATCAAGCGCCTCGAGCATCGCCTGACAGCGGCTTCGGTAGAAGTCGCGCAGAGCTGGCAGGCGGCGTTCGATCAGGCCGCTGGACACGGCTTCGCTGACGATAGCCTGGTCAAACACACTAGACGACAGGTCGGCGCCCTCTTTCGCGAGTTCAACCCGGCTCGAGATGGCCGCGGGCGCGCACAGCCAACCGCTACGCAGTCCGGGCGCAAGCGTCTTGGAAAAAGTGCTGAGGTACACTACCCGTTCGGGCCCTAGCGCCGCCAGCGGCGGCCGTTGTGCGGCGCTCTGGGAGAAGTAGAGGTCGTAGTAAGCGTCATCTTCGATGATCAAGAGGTCGAACTCTTCGGCAAGCTTAACGATCTCGCCGCGCCGCTCGGCGGCTAGCGTGACGCCCGAGGGGTTCTGGAAGTTGGGAATGGTGTAGACGCATTTGAGCCGGCGTCCCTGACTCAAGGCCGTTTTGATCTTGTCGCGCAAATCGCCAATGATGATGCCGCCGTCATCCTGGCGCACGCCCACCAGTTCAGCGCGAGAGTTTTGCAGCGCAATGATCCCGCCAATGTAGCTTGGCAGCTCGGCGAAAACGACATCGCCAGGGTCTATCAAGATCCGCGCGAGTAGATCGAGCCCTTGTTGTGATCCAGAGGTCAGCACGATGTTTGCGGGGGAGGCTTCGGCCACTCCACGTTCCTGCATCTTCGCGGCAACGGCTTCAACCAGGGCGCTCTGCCCGCGAGTCGGTCCGTATTGAAGCGCGGCGTGGCCGCGGTCGCGAATCAGGCGCGCGGCAATCTCGGCTAGCTCCTCCAGCGGGAAAGTGTCAGGGCTTGGGGCTCCGGCTGCAAATGAGATGACTTCCCTGCGTCCCAAGAGCAGGGTTAGTTTGCGGATTGCGTTCGACTTAAGCCCGCGGCCAAACTCGGACAGAAGATCTTCGCATTCGATTTTAGTCTTGGTCATTATTCAGAAACGCTATTCAGATTTCACGGTGAGCAGGAGCTGAATCTGCAAAGCCGGCTCATCCGGGTCATTGGATCGGATCGTCACCGTCTTCATGTGGAGCCCGGGAACCGCACCGGTTTCAATCCGAATCTTGACGGCTCCGGTCTTGCCGGGGCCGATTGCTTTTGGAAAGTCGACGGTTGTGCAGCCGCAACTCGACTCAACCGAATCGAGCGTGAGATCGCCGGCGCCGGTATTTCGCACCGGAAGCGACCGGACGACCGTTGCATCGGCGGCCTGGCGCCCAAAGTCCAGTTTCCGTATCGGCACGACTATCTTTGGCGGCTTGTGATTGGCAGCGTTTGCATCACCTGATTGGTCGCCGACCAGCGCCCGGGCCGCCGTGCTGTTTGGATCTGATACAGGTTGCGGCGTCGCGGATGGCGAGACCGTCCCGACATCCGCCCTCCCTTGAGGGGCATTATTGGCGTTCGCCAGGCGCGGCTGACCGTTGCGGCGAGCTTCAGCGGCAGCGCCGGAGCGAGAGTCCCGGGCCGTCGCGTGACAGCCATACATCGGAGCCAACAAGAGAATCAGTAGAATTTGAAAAGATCGAACCGAGCTGTTCATTACCTGACTAATCTAGCGTAAAAGCAGCGCCGCTTGCCAGTCAGCAGAACCGAAACGGGTGGTTAACCATTTGAGGCGCGCCTCGGAAAAGAGGGTGGAGACGGTCTGGCTCAGAGGTGGAGAGTCCGCAGGCGCAGTTTAGGGCTGAAGCTGAAACTCCTCCGACGTGAAGTCGGGGGTCTCGGGGAACCGTTCGCGAGTGTTAGGCTGAAGCTGAGTTCCCTCGACGTGAAGTCGGCGGTCTCTTACCGAGGGTCACAAGAGTGGCGCCCCACCCGCCTGCCTCAGGCGGTGCATCGCGAAAGGCAACGACAAAAGGAGTGCGGCTGAGGATGGAACGCACGGTTTCACGCTGCACGCCGATGCCTTTCCCGTGGATTATGCGCACCCACTGGAATCCCCGTCTCTGGGCGTGCGCCAAGAAGTCTTCCACGACGGGCCCAATCTGAGCCGGCGGAATCGAGTGCAGGTCAATTACATCAGTGAATTCAACGAGCACCGTATCCGGGAACGGATTCTCAAGGTCGATCGATTCATCCTGATGCTGCGATTCGTCGCCGTCGGGCGCGGGCAGGCGGGCCAGATCAAGATGGAAAGCGCCGCGGATGCGGTGAAGAATGCGGGAAAGCGGGCGGACTAAGAAACGCGACCACCATCCCGGCCTGGTCTCAGCGCCTTGCCCAACGGCCCCTTGGTGGGTCTGCTTTTCGTAATTCTCTTCCCGCGTCATTTGGCCCGCCGAGCAAGACTCCCCGAATAGTATTCCCTGACGCGCCGGAAGACAAAGATGCGGGGCGCTCTCTGCTATTCTCCCCGGTCTAAGGAAACAGCCAGTGTGCTACATCGGCGACGCCACGGCTGATGATCTGAGGCTTCGTCCCTGCGGTTTCCTCGTTGCTTGCCTGGGGATTTGAAATAATGAATAATATTCATTTGACCATTCAGCCGCAGCGGACCCAGGAGTGGAAGGCGCAAGGGCAGGGCTTCCGTTAGTTCATGACGATACTGCGAATTATTCTGTGTGGTATGGCCCTCCTGGCGCTCGGTTGTGATCAATCTCCGCAACTTCCAGGCGGGTCAAAACAACCTTACCCGGTTCCAATCAAAGACTCTTCGGACCGACGCGCAAACGCCGAGCGCGAGTGGCGGCGGATGCTCGACGCCTATGGCATACCGCAGACGCCGCCTGACTTTTATCCGATCGTATATACTCCGCGCACGCTGCTCGGCATTTCGTCCGGCATCAAGATCATAGCCGCGAAAACAGATGGGAACGGGCGCGAGTTAGTCTTGCGAGAGGCGGTCAAGAAGTTTGTCGATCGCTGGCGCGAGTTGATCGGCGCGGACACCAGCGCGCTTTCACTGGTCCGCGCTGAACCGTCGAGCGACGGCGAGAGACTGACCTATCGGCAGGCCAACTACGCCTTTCCCATTGCCGGCAGCTTCGGAGAAATCGTGGTGGGCCTGAGCCCGGACGGGCGCCTTACCCAGCTTGACGACAGGCTGATTCCGCTGGTCGAGCTGCCTTCCCGGCCCAAGCTCGAGAGGGATGAAATCAACAAGCGGATCGCCGCGCGCACGTTTCCCGCGTCCGAGGCCGGAGGAGCCCCAATCAGCGGCGCGACGGATGCGAAGGTGAAGCAACTGGTCGTGCTCCCGCTGGAAAAAGGCGATATAATCGAGGTGCGCTTGGCCTGGGAAATCATTGTGGGAAAGTCCTTCACTCTCTACCTGGACGCAATGACCGGCGAGGACTTGAAGAAAGTGCAGAATGCTCAAGCCTGAAGCCTGGGCATTCGGACAGCTTAGATTATGGAAACCATCATTTCACGCGATACCGACATAGTAAGGGAATACCTTGCGGCGCTTGATGCCAGAGAGCGCGGATTGTCTCCGTTTGGCCGCCTCGCGGCGACGGTGAAGCTCGCCCGCCTGCGTTCAGAGTTGGACACAGCGCACCTCGAAGCGTCTGATGAAGATATCGCCACGTTGCGTCGAGAGATCGACGAGCGCATCAGCCGCACGCTCATTCGCCGTTTCGAAGCGCGGCGGTGGGGAGCGCGCCTCGCGATCTTCTTCCTGCTGGTCGCGGGCCAGCAAGTCTTGCTCAGCCTTATCCTGCTGCTGGCCTATCTGTTTTCGAAGACTATGCCCGCGCTCAAGGGATGGAATCCCGTGTTGCCGTACGAGCAACCCGGTTTCTTGTTCGCTTTTGCGTTCGCTTTCTTCTTTGCGACGCCGATGCTGGCCCTGGCGGCGTTATTCGGCGGCAGATATTTTCGCGCCTGGCGCCGGACCATCCCGGCGACGCTCGTCATTCTCGTCCTATCCGCGGCAGGGACATATCTGGTGTTTCGATTACATGGACGTGAGGCCTCCAACCCTGTTTGGCACTCGACGTCGCTCGGGCAATTAGCGTCGCGACCCGAACGCCATGTGAATCTGTTGAGCTACCGGGAATGGCTCGACGGCAACTGGCTGATGAAGGACCCAAAGTTTCAGCGCGACTATGAAAGCTATCTGCGCAATGGTCCGGGCCGCTGGATAACGTCTCAGTTCGACGCCAAAGACGACGCCGCGTGGCGCAACGCCCTGCCCGCGATCAGCGACTACCTCGACGAAGGGCAAGACAAGGACGGATTTCGCGACTGGCTGAAGTACTATCTTGGGCGCAATCGCATATACGCCGACGATCACGTCGACCAGGAGGTTGCCGCTCTGACGAACGGCGACAATCTGAGATTCCTAGGGATGTGGCAGGTCGAGCCTTATCTCAAAGAACGTGACCAGCGCCTCTACCGGGCATACCTCGGGTCAGTCAATCGGGCGATGAAGGGTTGGGGAATCTTGAATCTGGCGCTGTTCGCCGCGGTGTTTCTCGTCATTTATTTAACCGGAAACGCGCTTTCGTGGTGGGAGCGGATGGCGGCCGGCTCGGCGCGGCGTGGAAAGCGGGATTCCCGAACGCAACTTGAGCCCGAACGAGGCGAGACTACGAGCCGCGCGCCAAGCCTGCGCGAGCGCTATTATTCCTTTCCAGAACAGCGCGAGATCACTATTCCGCCATTCTTTGATACGCCGTTCAAAGTGTTGTCGCGCGTGCATCGTTCCTTCGTCCGATTGGCGGTTTTCACGGGCATCGTTGTTTTTGGGTTCTGGGCGGCGCTTTACGCCTTTGATCTCACGTCGCGCCCAGGGAATCCCACGACGCAGATCGACTTGATGCGGAGCAATATTTTCTTTGCCGGCGGGGCGAGCCGCGACTCCGGGCCTAGTTCCGGGTCGCAGGCGCCGCGAGTTAACGCCGATGCCGCGGGCCCAGGATCTCCTCTCACCATGGCTGGATTGGAGGACGCCGATGGGGGGTCAAGCGCCAATAGGGAGGCGCTGCTGGCCGCGCGAGTGTTCGACGTTGAGCTGCAGCTTGACGAGGCGGACTATCAGAATAACAAGAAGCTCAAAGACGAGGAGAAGCTGATCCTGAACCAGCGGACGGAGATCAACTTCTTGAAGAGCCTCTCGTCGCAATTGCAACAGACGACGACCGGCGCCTTGCCGGAGCAGATAGCCGATGCGACCTCGCGGGCGAGCGCCGCCGACGCGCGCGCCGGCGGGGCCCTGGGAGACGCAGCCGCCGCGAAACAGGCCGCCGCAAATCTTGAGAAACAGGTTACAGACAAGCTCGGAGAGGTCGAAAAGCGGGCCGCTCGCGCCGCCGACCAGGCGGGTAAAATCGAACACGACACGTCGGTCCTTGCGACGCGCACCGAGGCGCTGAGCGAAGAGTTGGATCGGCGCGCACGCCAGGTCGAAGCACGCACCGAGGAGCTGGGCGAGCGCACCCAGGGAATGAAGGACCGGGAAGACCGCATCAACCGCCTGCAACGGGTCACGTTCACCGCCATCGTTTCAAGCATCAAAGCGGATGTCGATGATCTCGACCGCCGCGTCGGCTCGGCGTTCTACCGGCTCTTCAGCAAAGGCGAAGCCGAACGCGACGTGAGCGCTTTGCGCGATCGCATCGCGGCGATAAGTAAAGAAATGCGCGACGCCAAGGCGGACGAGGTCAAAGAACTAATCGGGCAGCTCGATGAGCTCAGCAATCGCGTGGAGCAAATCGCCGCGCGCGTAAAGTAAATAGTGGTTGTGATTAGCGCCGCGCGTCTGAATGCCGAACTCGTTTACGCAATGAATTCGCGCCGCTTTGGTTCAGTCATGCTGCCCGCGCAGAACTCTCGGGAGCGACGGCCAGAAATCGACTCTCCATTTAATCAGCGCCATTTATGACTCAAGCTAGCGAGCAGGTTCTGCCGGTTGGTTTAGCGCCCGAGCCGCAGGCGTGGTTTCGCCGGCTGGCGAAGAGCAAATCCCTCCAGTTAGCTGCCGGCTTTTTCGCGATACTCGTCGTTATGGGCCGCATTGAATTTGCGGGGCCGGCGATTCTTGACAATGACGGCTACTACCATATCCGCTGGAGCAAGATGGTGCGCGAGTCCCTGCCGCGCCTGCCTGCATTCAAAGCGCTGCCCCTGACCACTCTGAGCGAAAGCAAATACGTTGACCATCACTTCCTCTTCCACGTCCTGCTCATGCCGTTCACGTTTGGCGACCTCAGGGTTGGCGCGAAGGTTGCCGCCGCGCTCTTTTCGAGCCTCGGCATCGCCTCGATCTTCATGCTCCTGGTTGTGTACCGGGTCAGGTACAAGTTCCTATGGCTCGCGCCGCTGATCGCCAGCTCGGAACCGTTCTTATATCGCTTTGCGATGACCCGCGCCCCCAGCTTGTCGCTGGCCCTGCTCGGCGCAGGGGCTTACCTGATTCTCAAGCGCAAGCTAGTCTGGCTGGCCGTGCTCTCGTTCGCCTTTGTCTGGTTCTACAGTCTGTTTCCGCTCATTATCGCCTTCGCGGCAATCCATACGCTCACGGTGTATCTCGCGGAGCGCCGCATCGTGGTTGGCGCTCCGGTTGCCGCGTTCTGCGGGGCGCTTACGGGCATGATCGTCAACCCTTACTTCCCTAAGAACTTTAGCTTGTTCCTTGAGCACATTGTTATGAAAGCCAACACCAGCGCCGATTACACGGTTAAGGTGGGGGTTGAATGGTACCCCTACGAATCCTGGACCCTTGTCGCCAGCAGCGCGGCGGCGTTCGTCATCTTTATCGTGGCGCTGCTCGCGTTCGATTATCGCGCCCGGCTGCGCGACCCCAAGCCGCTCTTCTTCCTGATGATCTCCGTGATGATGCTGCTGATGACGTTTAAGTCGCGACGCTTCATCGAGTACTGGCCGCCGTTTGCAATCGCGTTCGCGGCTTTCACGATCAGTCCAAAGCTTAAGGGGTTCGATCGGCAATGGTTTGGACGAAGCAGGGATCGCGCTATTGCGGCCATGGCGGCGTCTGCCGCGACCGTCTTGCTGGCATCAAGCATGATCTGGACCGTTCGCGAGGCGTGCCAGGACATCAAGGATGAAACCGATCCGTACGCTTACAAAGGCGCCTCGGAATGGATCGCGGCCCACACTGAGCCAGGTTCGATGATATTCAACACGGATTGGGACGATTTCCCGATGCTGTTCTATTACAACCCGGCGAACACCTACATCGTCGGACTCGACCCGACTTACCTCTATGATGCGGATCACGATTTGTGGAAACTGTATGCGCGCATTACTCTCGGCAAAGAGAATGATCCAGCGCCTCTAATCCGCGACCGCTTCGGGGCCAGGTACGTGTACACCGACAATGAGCATACCGACTTTCTCGGCATCGCCAGGGATTCGGGCGACTTTGAAGAGGTTTACAAAGACGACTTTTCGACCGTGTTGCGGGTTCGCGGGCCGGACGAGCCACGGCTAAAGAAAGAGACGGCGGAGCCCCAAGATGAAGACAGCGGCGACGACGACGAGGAACGTTGAGTTCGCACTAAGACTTCGCTATACTTCACGGAGTTCTCTTGGAGAAGTCGCCTAGTGGCTGAGGGCGGCGGTTTGCTAAACCGCTATAGGGGGTAAACCCCTATCGAGGGTTCGAATCCCTCCTTCTCCGCCAATTTTACCAAAAAAGGACAGGGACAGGGCGTTGAACAAGCCCTGTCCTTTTGCATTGAGTTACCCGAACTCGGCGGTCACGGGGGCGTGATCCGACGGCCGCTCCCACCCACGCGGTTCTTTGTCTATCCATGCGGCGGTGCAGCGAGCGGCTAAGGGGCTCGAGACCCAGATGTGATCGATTCGCAGCCCCATGTTGCGGCGAAACGCGCCGGCGCGGTAGTCCCACCAGGAAAACTGCTTATCCTCTGAGTTGTGGAGGCGGAAGGCGTCATCGAATCCCCAGGCTCTGATTTCGGCCAAAGCGGCGCGCTCCGGATCGCTGCAAAGGATGCGGCCGCGCCACAGATCCGGATTGTAGACGTCGCGGTCTTCAGGAGCGACATTGAAATCGCCGCAGACCAGGACCTGTTCGCTGGTCATGTATTGCGAGTCGAAGAATGCGCGCAGCTCGCGCATCCATTCAAGCTTGAAGTAGTACTTGTCGGCGCCTACCTGGCCGCCGTTGGGAATGTACACATTGACGATGCGGATCTGGTCGACGGTTGCGGCAAGAACGCGGGCTTGCGCGTCGTCTCGGGCGCCGGCGAAGCCTCGATGCACATCCCGGGATTCGGTCCGCGAGAGGATAGCCACGCCGTTGTAAGTTGCCTGCCCAAAGAGCTGACAGCAGTAGCCGAGCGCCGCAAAGGGTTCGACCGGGAACCGGTCGTCCGTGCATTTGGTTTCCTGCAGACACACCACATCCGGGCGCCTTGCATCCAGCCACTTGAGCACAAGGGGCAATCGGGCCAAAATCGAATTGACGTTCCAGGTGGCGATCTTCAAGTCTTCTGTTGTTCCTTACGCCTCAGGTCATGCTCTTCATTGGCAAGCTAACCAAGCATTCTCTCCACCACCGAATAACTGGCATCGAGGGCCTGATCGAGTTTTTCCGGCTCTGACCCGCCCCCCGTGGCCATGTCGGCGCGACCGCCGCCCTTGCCGCCGACCAGCGCGGCGATTTCCCGGACGATCTGGCCCGCGTTGATGCGCTTGGTGAGATCGTCGGTCACGCGCGTGACCAGCGCGGCTTTGCCGTCGTTGACCTGGCCCAACACGACGACTCCGGTCTTCAGCTTTTGCGAGAGGGAGTCCGCCAATTGGCGCAGGCCATTCGAATCGAGATCCGCAACGCGGCGCGCCAGGACCCTCACGCCCTTAACGTCGCGGGCGCTGTCGGCGGCGGAGCCCGCCTCGGTGTGGGCGATCTTGAGCTTCAGTTGTTCGATCTCGCGCTCGTAGCGGCGCACCTGATCCTGCAACCTCTCGACCTGCGCGGGAAGGTCTTCTGGCTTGGTTTTGAAGCGCTCGTTCAGTTGCTTGAGCACTTGTTCGTCGGTCTGGAATCTGGCGATGGCGGCATCGGCGGTGACCGCTTCGATGCGGCGCACGCCGGCGGCGATCGACGAGTCGCTGACGATTTTCATCGGACCAATATCGCCGGTAGCGCGCACGTGAGTGCCGCCGCAAAGCTCGGTGGAAAAACCCGGCACGCTGACGACGCGGACGTCCGCCGCGTACTTCTCGCCGAACAGCGCCATTGCGCCGGACCTGATTGCCTCTTCCAACGGTCTGATTTCGGTCTCGATGGCGCGGTTTTGCAGGACTTCGCCATTGACCAGACGCTCGATTTCAGCGATCTCCTCGTCCGTCAGGGGCGCGTAATGGGTGAAGTCGAAGCGCAGCCTGTCCGGCGCAACCAGCGATCCCGCTTGCTTAACATGCGGGCCAAGCACCTCGCGCAGGGCGGCGTGGAGCAAGTGAGTCCCCGTGTGATTCGCTTTGATGCGTCTGCGGCGCTCGGCGTCGACGCGCGCGCTGATGCTATCGCCCACACCGAGCCGGCCGCGTTCCATCCTGGTTTTATGAAAATGATAGCCGGTCACGGGAGCGCAAGTGTCTTCGACGAGAGCCAGCCCCGCTGGGGCTTCGAAGATGCCCGTGTCGCCAATCTGTCCCCCGGCTTCCGCGTAGAATGGAGAGCGGTCTAGCAGGATCTCGCCCGTTTCGCCGGCTGCGAGATGATCGCGCTGGTGATCCTCAACGACAATAGCGAGCACCCGCGCCTCGCCGGTTTGGGTTTCCTCATAACCGGTGAACCTGGTGCGCGGCTGGGTCAAAGCGATATGGCCATAGATCTCCCGGGTTCGCCGGGAGGCTGACGCCACTGCCATTGATGGCGCGGTCTGTTGCTGCAGTTCCCGCAAAGCGGCATCGAACTGTTCGTTGAACTCTTCTTCGCTGATCTGGGTCCCATGCTTGCCGAGCACGACTCGAATCAGGTCGCGCGGCACGCCATAGGTGTCGTAGGTGCGGGCAAGCTCCGACATCGGCGGCGGCGCGGGCGCGTAGCGTTCAAATAGTTCGGCCAACCGCGGTTCGCCGACGGTCAGAATGCGATTAAAGCGTTGCTCTTCTCCCCGGACCGTTTGTTCGATCTGATTGCGCGAGGCGATGAGCTCAGGGTAGGCCTCTCCCATGAGCTCAGCAACGAAATCAGTGACGCGATGAAAAAACGGCGGCCGCAGTCCGAGTTCCTTGACGCCGTGGTAAATGGCGCGCCGCATGATCTTGCGCAAAACGTAGTTGCGGCCGACGTTGCCTGGCGCGATTCCGTCGGCGATAGAGAAGGCCGTGGCGCGGGCGTGGTCGGCAATGACGCGCATCGCGACGCCCTCATCGGAATCATAAACGTAGAATTTGCCGGCGAGGTCGGCGATGAACTCGATGATGGGCTTGATCAGATCGGTGTCGTAGTTCGAGGTGACGCCTTGAAGGACGACGGTGACCCGCTCGAGCCCCATTCCGGTGTCCACCGAAGGCGCCGGCAACGGTTCGAGTCGATACGACTCGTATTGCCCGCGGCGCTCGCCGGCGTCGAGGCGCTCGCCTTCGCCGATCCGGTTGAACTGCATGAAGACGAGATTCCAGATCTCCATTGTGGTGTCGCCGGGGCCGTTGACCAGGTCGACGCGGTTGAATTTGGGGTCATGTGGGTTCTCGCCGAGATAGTAATGTATCTCCGAACACGGACCGCAGGGACCCGTGTCGCCCATCTGCCAGAAGTTGTCCTTGCGCCCGAAGCGCAGGATGCGGTCGGGCGGGGCGCCGACCTGCTGCCAGTGGCGCTCTGCCTCGATATCGGCGGGGACCTCGGAGTCTCCGGCAAAGATCGTAAACCAGAGCCGCGCGGGGTCGAGTTTGAGTTCGGTTACCAGCAGGTCCCACGCGAAAAAGATCGCTTCTTTCTTGAAGTAGTCGCCGAAGGAGAAATTGCCGAGCATCTCGAAGAAGGTGTGATGGCGTGCGGTGCGTCCCACTTCGTCGAGGTCATTATGTTTGCCGCCGGCGCGGATGCATTTCTGCGACGACGCGGCGCGCTTGTAATCGCGCGGCTCGAGGCCGAGAAACACATCTTTGAATTGATTCATGCCCGCGTTGGTGAAGAGCAAGGTGGGGTCGTTCGCGGGCAACAGGGGCGCGCTGCGCAAAACGCGGTGTCCACGTTCGGCGAAGTAATCCAAGAATTTCTGTCTGATTTCGTTTCCCGTCATAAGTGAGAAATTATAGTCATCGATTCGCGTCGCGCGCAAACATGGCGGCGCCGACGATTCCGGCGTCCCGTCCTAACTCGCCGGCGACGATGCGGCAACAGCCGGCCGCCGGCGCGATCGTTCGCCTCATGGTTTCCTCGCGCAACGGGCCGAGCAGGAGTTCGCCCGCCGCCATTACGCCGCCGCCGACCACGACCATTTCGACATTCAACAGGTTGACGGCGCTGGCAAGGGCCATGCCGAGGTAGACCGCCGTCTCTCGGAGGACCGAGAGGCCGAGCTCGTCGGCTTCGGTCGCGGCCCTGACGATGCGCTCCAGCGTCAGCGTGCCCTCCATGTCCTGGGCCAACTGCGAGACCGAAAAAGCCGGATCGCTGAAGAGGCGCTCGCGAACCCGGCGCACGATATTAGGACCGGAAGCCAGAGTTTCCAGGCAGCCGCTGCTGCCGCAGCCGCACTCCAAGCCCGTCACCTCGATCTTGAAGTGCCCAAATTCGCCGGCGAAGCCGCGACAGCCACGCTGCAATTCTCCCCCCAGGATCAACGCGCCTCCGATGCCCGTTCCGAACGCGACATAGAGGACGTTGCTGAATCCCTGGGCGATGCCGCAGCGCCATTCCCCATAGGCCCCGGCATTCGCGTCATTGTCGAATAGGACGGGAAGGCCCGCCGCCTCGCGCAATCGACGATACGGCTCCAACGAGGACAGGTCGATTTGGTTGGGGGTTGCCTCGAGGCGATTGGCGTGCTGGTTCACCAGGCCCGGCCAGCCGATGCCAGCGGCGGTCACCGGGCCGTGGGCCTCAGCTTTCAGCCTAAGGATCACGTCGACAATTTGATTGAGGAAGGTGTCGGCGCTGCGGACCTCAGAGACCACTTTGCGCTGTAACAGGATAGCGCCGAGCTCGTCGATCAACGCCCCGCGGATCGTCCTGCCAACATCCAATCCGATGTAAAGCCTCATAAGACAGTCTTCAGTTTTCAGTTTTAGTTTTCAGTTGTTAGTTTGCAGCAGACTCTTTAACCATTGCCGGAATAACGATTGGGAATGCGCCGCGCCGGACAAGAAAGAACCGGATCCCCTTTCATTGCGGACGCTATCACAGGTATGGCGCAGCCTACAAGAAGGCCCCTGGCGGGCTAGTGGCCGTGGCGAGTGGGAATTCCCTCGGGAATGGAACACGGATGAAAACGGATCGAACAGATCTCCACAGATCAGACCATATAGACAAGAAGGATCCGTGAAAACCCGTCTTATCCGTGCCAGCGGTGTTCGTATTTCAACTCCGCGCCTCAGGCCGCGCACCGATCGCCGCTCTTTGACTTCCGGGAGAGACCTGTGATCATCGACGTGATTAGGCGCTCTACACCGTTGCGCGCGGTTAGATAAAACAGCGCTCGCCGGCCGATTCGGAGTCCATCAAAGCGTTCCGCCCCGGCTGGATCACCAGGCATTGCGCCCACGAGCACTGCGTCGTGCTCTCGCGGTCCGAGCGCGCCGCCAGAGAGCCGCCCGCGGCGCTCGCGCGCGTCAACCACCACGAAGCGATAGGCGCTGTTGCGCGTATCGATAGAGATTTCCTCTCCCGCTCTTACACTTTCAAGCATGAGTTCCACTGACTTGCTCCTTGTAGCTCGTCGTTTGGCTGCCCAGCCCCTCCATATCGCCGGCTCGTTTGTCCACCAACTCATGGACGCCGCGGTTGAGCAAGCGCCATGCGAGGCTCGATAAGAGGATCGCGTAGACAAGCCCAAAACACATTAGAATGACAAGCGGTCCGACTCCCATCTACTACTCCTTTGCGCCGCCTTTAGCGGCCCGACATTGTTAGATGGGGCAACACCTGTGCCATGCGCCTTGCGGCGCGTCTTCTCGGCAGCGCAAGTCAAGTAAACACTGGCGATGCCCGGCTGGGGCATGGCGGGCCGAATTGGATCTGAGGCGTATCGGCGTGGCGGAAATGCTTCGGTTTAATACGCTTGACTTTGCCGTCCGCACTTACTAGAATCCCCTCGAATCGGGGAGACCAGGGGTTTCTAAGCGTAAGAGTGTTCACACGTCGTAGTTATAACTTTCTCCGCACAAATAGAAGTCGCAGGCTGTGACGATGTTGCCCCAGGTCCAGCGGTCCCGGGTTCTTTCACATGGCAAGCAGAGATCCCATTGGCAATAAACGGATCGAGGAGGTCGTTTCCGCCGGCCAGTCCGCGCTCGAAGACAGCCGCTATGAAGATGCGGCCAATCAGTTCCGCGCCGCGCTCCGCATGGGAGCGCGTTCCGGCGATGAGGAGGCCGGCATTCGCTGCCGCCTCAGCGAAGCGCTGGAGATGCGCAGCCTGCACCGCGAGCAGCTAGAGACTGTCGCCAAGTACGACAAGTTCACCGAGTTCGCCCGCCTCTCCGAACCCATGCAGATGCAGGTGCTGATCCGCCTGGGTTGGGCTCATTCGTTCAACAACGGCATTCCGCGCTCGATCGCCCTTTACAATCAGGCGCTGCGCATCGCGCGCCAGATCGAAGACGAGGCCGGCATCGGCGCCTGCTACTTTGGGCTCGGCCGCGCGTATCGCTTCGTCTCTGAGATTCGCATCGCACGGGACCATTACGCGTCCGCGCTCGACCACTTTCGCCGCGTCGGCAACTGGCGCGACCTGGCCCACTGTTATCTGAGCATCGGCAACATCGACGGGCGTGAAGGCGACTACCGCAGCGCCTTGAATTCGATTAAGCAGGCGCTGGTGATCATCGGCGACCGCAACGAGCACGACCTGATCGGCCGCGCCTACGTCGATCTCGCCTTGATGTACGACAACCTCGAATCGCCGAGCGCCAAAGTGCTGGCCTCACACGAAAAGGCGATCGAGCATTTCAACCATACGGGCAACAAGTCGTACCTGGCGATCTCGTACAACAACCTGGCGATGAAGATGATCTGGCTCGGCCACTGGGCGCGGGCCGAGGAATTGGCCAAGTCCGCCATCGCCGCCTTGCGCAATTCGACCAAGGTGGCGCAGTTAGGCGCGGTGCTCGACACGCTGGCGACCCTGTATCTGCTCCAGGGCAAGATCGTCGAAGCCGATGCGCTGCTCGAAGAGTCGCTGCAAATCTTCTCGTCGCTGCGCAGCGACCGCGAGATCCTCAACAAGGAGCACCCGAACGAATCAGAGACGCAGACCACGATTGGGCGGAGCTTTTTGGTCAAGGGGCGGCCGGACCTGGCGATTCCGCATCTCGAACGCGCGGTCGATATCGCGATCCGCTCAGGCTACCTGCAATTCCTCTGCGACAACCGGCTGTGGCTCGCCGAGGCGCTGCTGCAAGCGGGCCAGCTCGAGCAGGCCCGCGTCCACATCGAAGGCTCGCGCGCCTACCTGCGCGAATCGCCCGACATGCTGGTCTGGGGCATGATGATGCGGATGGTCGCCAAGATCGAGATGAGCGATGGCTACGTCGCTTCGGCGATTCAATCGCTTGGGCAAAGCTCGTCAGTCTACGAGATCAAGGGCAGCGTCTACGACCTTGCCGTAAACCGCATGGTGCTCGCGGAAATGCTGCTCCGCCAGGGCCGCGTCACGCGGGCCATCGCGGAGACCGAAGCGGCGCTTGCCGACTTCACCCGCCTCGGCGCAGCCATCGACACAGCCCGAGGGGTGACTTTTCTCGAGGCCTTGCAAGTCTTGCGGACTCCTTCTGAAGATACCCCCGGCGTCAGCCGCGAGGAATCTCAAATTCAACCTGGCAGCACCCCCCCCCGGCGTCAGCCCAGGTCCCGAACTCAGCCTCGCGTCGTCGCTTGACGGGTTCATCGCCCAGCGCCTGGTTCAGGCTTCGATCTCGCGCACGCTGCTGCTGCACGAGCTTGCTTCGATCGTCCGCAACCTGGCAACGGCGCGCGCCGCCCTGGTCGCCGAAGTGGCAAGCGTCGAGCCCGAAGACGGCGACAACCTCAGCCTGCGCCTGGTCACGGCGGTGGGCCTGACCGAACCCGAGCGCGCCGCCGGCATCGCTCTTCTCGCTGCTCTTGAACCTGACGAGTATGCCGCGCAATTCGTCTACCGGTTCAACGACAACCAGGATGCCAGTTTCCTTCTGCACGTGATCGCGCCCCAGGCCGAGCGCTTTCTCTCGAGCAAGATCAACCTGCAGCCGCTGCTCTCCGTGGTCGAGCAGGGACTTGAGAATCACGCTCTCAAGAGCAAGAACCGCCGCACCAAGGTGTTCAACCCGGCGCGTCTGCTTGAGCAAGTCGAGCTGCCCGGCTTCATCTGCGCCAGCCGCGCCATGAGCCAGGTGATCGAGCAGATTCACAAGATCCGCTCGTCCGACGTGACGGTCCTGATCACCGGCGAATCCGGCACCGGCAAAGAATTGGTCGCGCGCGCGGTGCACGCGACCAGCTCGCGGCGCTACAACATGTTTCTGCCGTTCAACTGCTCGGCGGCCCCTCGCGATATGATCGAAAGCCAGCTCTTCGGCTTCCGCAAGGGCGCTTTCACGGGCGCGGTCGAAAACAGCGAGGGGATCATCCGCGGGGCCGAACGCGGCACGTTGCTGCTGGACGAAATCGGCGACCTGCCGCTCGAGCTGCAGCCCAAGCTGCTGCGCTTTCTGCAAGAGGGCGAGATCCATCCCATCGGAGAAAGCCAGCCGCGCCGCGTCGACGTCCGCGTGATCGCGGCGACCAACGTCGACCTGGAGCGCGCCGTCGCCGCCGGCAAGTTCCGCGAAGACCTGTTTCACCGTTTCAACGTGATTCGCATCTACGTGCCGCCTCTGCGGCAGCGCCGCGAAGAGATTCCGGCTCTGATCAACTACTACCTTAATCAATATCAGCAAGACTCGGCGAAAGCCGAGATCAAGCTCGCCGAAGAGACTGTCGACCTGATGGTGGTCTACGACTGGCCCGGCAACGTGCGCCAGCTCTGCAACGAGATGCGCCGCATAGTCGCCTACACGGAGTCGGGTTCGATCGTCACCCCCGATAGCCTCTCGCCAGAGATCCTGCGCGCCGGCGGCGTCGTCGCCCAGATTCCCGCCCCAACTCAGAAGCGCGCCTCCGAGCCCGCGCTCTCTCTCGCCACGACCGAAGACACGACGCTCGCCGAAGCGGTGGAGGAACTCGAACGCCGCATGATCCAGGAGGCGTTGCGCCGCTCGTCAGGAAACATCGCCCGCGCCGCCAAGGCGCTTGGGCTCTCGCGCAAGGGACTCTACCTCAAAATGGACCGCCTCGATTTCAACTGAGAAGGAATAGAACACGGATAGGACGGATGGGACGGGTTTTCACGGATCTGAATGATCCGTGAAGATCTGCGAGGGATTCCGTGGTATCTGTGCTCTGCTTGCTCGCAATGCGGCGTCCCGGATGATCTGCTTGGCTTCTTTCAATGAGAGGGAATGGAACACGGATGGGACGGATGCGGAAGGGTCTTCACGGATGACTCCGATCCGCAAGAATCGGTTCAATCCGTCCGATCCGTGCTCTATTGAGTATGTGTAGGCGATTCACAAGTGTGAAGCTGCTACACATTGCCTGTAAGTCTTCCGCTTTAGGGGTTTTGTATGAGGGCCATGCAGAAGTGTGAAGATGGTTCACATAATCAAGGCGGCGGAACTGAACAGACCCTGCTCGTAAATCCCTGATTTTATTAGGCCGCACGATTCAGGGGATCCTTCTTCTTCGCGGCATCTCCATTGCCTTACATCAGAGCGTCGGCGACAAGGCAGAGGCGGCTCAACCGAGCCCCGGTCGCTGCACTAATACAAAATCAGGCTCTAAAGGAGAATCCTAATGAAGAACGAGAAAACGGTCACCACAGGCGTATTGTTTACTGACAGTCGGATTCTGGAAGATGGCTTTTTGCTCTGCGGCTAAACCTTAAGAATCGCCAACAAGAAATATGTCTGAGCGGCGCGGTTCATCGAAATTCGAGAGCGTTGCGTGACGGGGACACACGACTCCTCAGGGTCTAACCCGCTCATGGCTGCCGCCACGAATTCAAATGGAGCGCGCCGCTTTAGCAATCCGCCACACCACTTTTCCCTTTCCTATCCCGACTAATAGCACTGCGGCATGCTGATTTCACCAGATGTATCTCTGGCGCTCTCGGCTGCTCTCAGTTCCTCGAAACACCCAAAGCGTATTACTCGACTGAGACGAGTCTCTTCACGGTTGACAATCACTTGCGAATCACGAGATAAATGGCCTGCGTGGTGACGCCACTGTGAGATAGGCCAGGCGAGCCGGGAATCTGGTCAGCACATGACCCGTGAGACTACCTAGATTTGACGACACCAAACATTCGCAAACGGAGAGCAAATGGGAAGCCTCTTGCACGACGTTAGCTACGGCTTTCGATTGCTGCTCAAGGATCGTGCGTTTGCGGCCGCCGCGATCGTCGCCCTGGCTCTAGGCGCGGGTGCTAATACCGCCATATTCAGCGCGGTCAATGCCATCGTTTTGCGCCCGCTTCCTTATGGAACGCCGGACCGCCTGGTGATGGTCTGGGGAAAAAACCTTAAGAGCGGCTCGGTGAAGAGTGGCCTTTCCGTCCCTGATGTCAACGATTTTCGAGAGCAGAACTCTGTCTTCGAGCAGATAGCTACCTTCTCCTACGACGACTTCAATCTCAGCGCCGGCGATGAGCCGGAACATGTTCCCGGAACGATGGTTTCGGCCAACTTCTTTTCGGTCTTGGGGGTCACTCCCCAGCCCGGCCGCGCATTTCTGCCGGAGGAAGGCGAGCCCGGCGCGGCTCGCGTCGTCATCATCAGCAACGGGCTCTGGAAGCGTAGGTTCGGCGCCAGCCCGTCCATAATCGGACAGACAATCCCGTTGAATGGCGCGAGCTTCCAGGTCGTCGGCGTGGCGCCGCCAGGGTTTAAGTCTCCGAACCCGGAGGATGAGCTTTGGATTCCCATGTCGTTTGACGGCGGCGATCGTCTGCGGGTTCCCTCGATCGCGTCCGCTCCGGACTTGCACAATCGGGCGCGCAGATTTCTGATCGGCGTCGCCCGCCTCAAGCCCCGCATTACGCGCGATCAGGCGCAGACCGAGATGGATACCGTCGCGCGACGCCTCGAGCAACAGTATCCAAATTCCAATATAGGGATCAGCGTCAACATCATTTCCATCAGCGAAGAGGTGCTTGGCGACATTCATCGCCCTCTACTCATCTTGCTTGCCGCGGTTGGATTGGTGCTTTTAATCGCCTGCGCCAACGTCGCAAACTTGCTGCTGGCCCGCGCCGCCGGGCGGCAAAAAGAGATGGCGATCCGCGCGGCGCTCGGGGCCGGACGCCTCCGCGTGATTCGCCAGTTGCTGACCGAGGCGCTGATACTTGGATTCATCGGCGGCGCTTTAGGACTCGGCCTGGCGTACCTTGCCATTCGCCTTTTGGCGGCGTTGAATCTGGCAAATATCCCGCGCGTCGGCGAAATCAACATCGACGGCCGCGTCCTCGCCTTTACGTTGCTGGTCTCGCTCCTGACCAGCATCATCTTTGGCCTTGCGCCGGCCTTGCAGTCGTCGAAGCCGAATCTCAACGAGGCGCTGCAGGAAGGATCGAGAGGCTCTACGGGCGGAAAAGGCGGCAGACGCACGCGCAGCCTGCTTGTAATTCTGGAGGTTGCGATAACCCAGCTCCTGTTGATCTGCGCCGGGCTGATGATCAAGAGTTTCTGGACCCTGCAACACGTGAATCCCGGGTTTAATCCCGACGGTGTCTTGACAATGCATATCACCCTGCCGCCCTCCAAATACGCCGAAGACTACCAGGTTGCGGGGTTTTTCGATCAGGTGATCAAAGGCGTGGAGACCCTCCCGGGTGTGCTTTCCGTCGGGGCGATAAACACCTTGCCCCTGGGAACGGATAAGATCACGTTTCGATTTACAATAGATGGACGGCCGCCCGCGACTCCCGGCGAGCGCCTCACGGCTAACTTTCGCGCCATAAGCGATGGCTATTTCCACGCGATGGAAATTCCTCTTCTCGGCGGTCGTGAATTCACCGAGCACGACCGCAACAAATCGGCACCCGTTGTCATTATCAATGAATCGATGGCGCGCCGCTACTGGCCCGACGAAGACCCGGTCGGCAAGCGAATGACCATTCCTTCCGCGGGCGGCGTCTCTCGCGAGATCGTCGGCATCGTCGGCGATGTCAAGCACTCCAGCCTGGACACCGAATCCGGCGCAGAGATGTATGTGCCCTATTTGCAGAGTCCGGGTAGCTTCATGGCCCTGGTGGTGCGTGCGTCTGGTGGCCCGATGGGTCTGGTTTCGGCCGTGCGCGGACAGGTTCTCGGAGTGGACAAGAGTCAGCCAGTCTATGACATCCGAACGTTGAACCAGGTGGTCGGTGATTCCTTGTCGCAGCCGCGCCTGTATGCGGTGTTGCTTGGCGTCTTCGGTTTCCTTGCTTTGGCGCTTGCGGTGGTTGGAGTCTATGGTGTGATCAGCTACGGTGTGACTCAGCGAACCCACGAGTTCGGCATTCGGTTAGCGCTGGGAGCGCGTCCAACAGACATAATAAAAGCCGTAGTTGGTCAAGCGGTGGTCTTAAGTTCGATTGGGGTTGCGATCGGTCTTGTTGCCGCGCTCCTTGGAACCAAGACGTTGTCAAGCTTGCTATTTGGAGTTGGGGCAAGAGACGCAACAGCGTTTTTAGCAGTTCCCGTTCTGCTAATCGCGGCGGCGCTCCTCTCGTGCTACATTCCGGCGCGACGGGCGATTAACCTCGATCCTACGACCGCTCTGCGCCATGAGTGAGGGGCGCGAGCTCAGGCGGGATCCGCTAGCCAGCGTTCGCACAGCTCCAAGCAGTAAGCGATTGCGTCGTTGACACTCATCGCAGATCCCTCCCTCCATGCAGCGTCGAAGGCCGTGGGCCCTAGGGCTAATCTAAGTTCGGCCAACGCTTCTTGGGACTCCCGTTCCTCGTCCTGGTATTTGTACCCTCGCTGGAAGTGCGAGTGCCCTTCATAGACACCCCAGAGACGAGCGGCGACCTTATATTCTTTGCGTTTTGATCCGAGCAAGCCCATAGAGCTAACAACGGCTAATATCCCCCGATGATCGACGGCTTCCGCAAACACGATCAGCGCCTCTCGAAAGCGAATGGCGGCCTCACGCAACTCTCCACGTTGCGTCAGCGTGACCGCCGTATTATTCCTTATTGCCGCCGCTTGGAACCGCGCCCCTAGCTCATCAAGAAGCGAGATCGCGCGATTGCCTAGCTCTAGGCTCCGTACATCATTGCCCCGATGGTGCGCCATATTTGAGAGAGAAGAGAGCACCCCACACAGCAACAAAGTGTCCCCGTCAGGTCCCATCTCTTTCAGGCTCTCTTCGAACAGCCTCTCGGCTTCCTGATGGTTGCCGGCAAACAAGTGCGAGTGTCCGAGAAGCGCATTCACGGAGGCTAGCTCGGCTCTCCATCCATTTTCCTTAGAGATTGAGACCGCCTCAGCGCCATACCGGCACGCATCCTCATGCATACCAAGATCCCTGGCAGCATGAGTAGCCGCATGAAGCGCCTTCACACGCGTCTGAGGAGAACCGCCGTCCCTTTTCGTCAGAAAGCCATCGAGCCATTTGCGTCCCTCCGGAAGAAAGCCTCTGATCGCCCAGAACATATCCAGTGACGCGGCAATTCGCAGACCGATTTCGATCTCACGCTCCTCCCTTGACCAGATGAGGGCGGCACGGATGTTTCCGATTTCCCGCTCCAACAAGTCAAGCGCCTCGGCGACGCCGGGTGACGCGATCTTAGGCTCCTGGTCTTCGGCTAAGCGAAGAATCCATTGTGCATGCGCTCGGCGCTGTGCGTCGGCCTCGCCGCCTGCTTCGAGGCGCTCCAAGCCATACTCGCGCAGCGTTTCCAGCATCGTGAAACGTGACTGCTCCGATTCCTTCTTCTTTTCGACGCGGCGTATTACGCTATTGTCAGCGAGGGAACCTAGCCCGCTCAACACATCCAGCGAGCGACCCTCTAGGTCGGCGCACACCGCCTCCGCGGCGTCGATGGTGAATCCGCCGACGAACACCGAGAGCCGCTCGAACAATCGCTTCTCGTCTTCTGCGAGCAGGTCGTAACTCCAAGCGATCGTGCTCCACACTGTCTGTTGCCGGGAGGGTGCGTCGCGGCGTCCTCCAGTAAGCGCCCCTACGCCGCGCTTCGTCAATATATCGAGGATTTCCGGTGGATCCATCAGCTTGAGCCGTGAAGCGGCGAGCTCGATAGCGAGCGGCAGCCCATCCAAGCGAGCGCAGATCTCGCCAATCGCTGCCGCGTTTCCCTCGTTCAACGCAAAGGCGGGCGCGACGAGCCGGCCGCGTTGGACGAACAGCTCGACCGCCGGATAGCGGCGAAGCGCCTCCAGGTTGCGCCAGTCGCGCCGGTTCGGCGCCGCCAGCGGCAGCACGAAATACTCCTGCTCGGCTAAAACCCGAAGCACAATGCGGCTGGTGATGAGGATGGTGAGTTCCGGGCAATGCTCCAGCAACTCGACTAGAAACAGCGCCGCCGGCAGCAGGTGCTCGAAGTTATCGAAGAACAGAACGACTTCCTTACGGCTCAGGTAACGAGTTACCAATTGAGAGGTCGACTCGGAACCCTCGCTTCTGAGATCCAGCGCCTGGGCCAGAGCCGCTGGAACAAGATCAGGGTTCTGCAACGTATCGAGTGTGACAGAACTGACGCCGTGCTTGAAGCGGCTGGCTATCTCTGACACGACGCGTCGAGCCAGGGCTGTCTTGCCGCTGCCGCCGGGGCCAGTCAGCGTGAGGAGACGCTTGCCCTCTCGACAGATCAGATCTGTTATGGCCTCGACCTCAACCTCGCGCCCTATGAGCGGCGTGGTTTGCGCCGGAAGTCCGGTGCTCCGATTTCCGGAAACGGTTCCCCACCGTTCAAAGACGGGCAGATCGCCTGACGCCTGTGATGAAACCGGCTCGACAAGAGCGGCGGCAGGTCTAAGGAAAGGCCCATCTGCTTGTTGGTCGAGTTGAATAGGCCCCGGTAAGGCCGTCGGTTCCCCTCCCGCGGAGCCCGATCTTACGGCGGCAGCAAACTGATAGCCGCGGCCGGGAACGGTAACGATGTAGGTCTCCCCCTCAGGCGATTGTCCTAGGACTCTCCGAATGGCCGAAACATGAAAGCTGAGGTTTCCATCTTCGACCGTAACGCCGGGCCAAACCTGTTTGTACAAGTCGCTCCGCGAAACCACAGAGCCGTGACTCCTGACCAGCGCCAGCAAGAGGTCGAACGCCTTTGGCTGCAGCGCCACCGGCGCGCCCTGTCTCAGCAGCGTCCGCCGGTGCGCGTCCAGATGGAACTCACCAAAGCTAAAGGATTGATCATTCGACTGCTTCTTCATACTCGGGCTTCGTGACCTAAGTATTTTCTAAGATTTCTTCAACCTGCAACACAAAATAAAGAAAATCAACACATCTTAAAGACCGAATAAAGGACTTTAAAGGATTCCCTGCCCTACACTGCAACCGGTCGTAAGAGAGGAACCAGCAGATGGGAGCCGGCTATGATTCTAAGCATTTTCAGAACCGAGGTAAAGCTGTGTACGAAGGTCGGTAGCGCGCGCCGCTCGGCGGCGTGCGAGGGCGTTCTGGTTTGCGAACGCTCAGGTCGTCGGCCGCTTCGGGCTGGTTTGTCGTCCGGAGTCATGCTGAACGAATAGCCGCGTGTCGTTGGCAATTCCTGAGGGGACGAGTCCGCGACCAAACCTGTCGGGCCCGAATGACCGGCGCCGCTGGATCTTGGAGCTATCCTTCGCCGCCCCGGCAACTATAACGCAGCCGAGACTCGCGGTGCTTAGAACCTGATGGGAACCTCATATGAAAACCTCTCTCTCCCTCCAATTGGAGGCGTTGATTGGACAGGCCTATCGCAACGCCGTCAATACCCATGGCGACTTGCTGCTCAGCGAAGCGCGATTTGCGGAACGCGTGCTGCGGGCCATCGACAAGCTGCAAGCCGCGGGCTTCTCCGAATCCTCTCCGGCCGACGTGTTCAAACGGCTGCATACAGGCGATCTTTATCTCGCCTCCGCTTGCGCCGAGATGCGCCCGTCCGCCTGGGAACGGTTCATATCCCTTTTCACGCCGGTGATCGAGGCAGCAGCCCGCTATGCGTGCCGGAGCAGCGCTCTGGCGGCCGACCTGGCAGCCACCATACCCGGCCGGCTGTGCTCGCTGGATGCCTCCGAGCGCTGCCGCATCGCAAGTTACGATGGCAGCCAGCCCCTCGAAGTGTGGCTGCGCGCCGTCGTGGTCCATCGAGCCATTGCGGACTACCGGCTCAAGAACAACCAGACCGAGCCGCTGGAGCACGCGGCGGCCCTGGCGGATGAATTGTCGGTCGAGAGAATCGAGGCGGCCATCCGAGCCAATCGCTACGGACCTCTGATCCGGGACAGCTTCCGGGCGGCCGGAAAGACGCTTGCCGAAAGCGAACGTTACATCCTGCAACTGCGCTACGAGCACGGCCTGAACGGACGGGAGATCGCGCGGCTGCTGGGAGTGCACGCCTCGCGAGTGACGCGCAAGCTGCAGGCGGTCCAGTGCAAATTGCGGGAGTCGGTGCATGCGGCGCTGGTGCAACAGGGGCTCGACGCCGCGGGCATCGCGGAATGCATGACGGAGATCCGCGACAATCCGGAGTACTCGATCCTTGCCTGCCTTGAGGGGGGGGGCGGAAGGAAGCGATGAGGGAGAGAGGAAGAAGGGATGAGGGATGAGGGATGAAAATGGGAGGCGCCTCCGGCTCTTTGCCAGACGAATGCCTTGAGATAGCAGCGCTGGCGCGTTACGCATGTGGCGACGCCAAGTCCAAAGAGCGCGAGTCCCTTGAAGTCCACCTAATACAATGCCACACATGCCGCCTGACCGTTGTTTTGACTTTTGAGAGTTTTGACCACCCGCCCGATGATCGGGCGAACAAGATGAGGAAGCAGGCAGAGTAAGATTGGCAATGCGGCAAGTGTCGCGTCCCCTTTCATCCTTCATCCTTCCGCCTTCATCCTTCTCTTCCTTCCGCGCAACTTTTTCCAGCTCAACTGTATTTATACATGAGAGGGAAATTTGAGGATTGATCGATGACGTGCAGCAGCCGGATTTACGACATAGATGATTTGATCATTGGCCCAAATCCCGCGGGCCTAAACAGGATGGATAGGGTATTCAGGATTGTTGGCCCTTTTTAGCCTCGAAGCTCATCCGTGAGTGTGCCGCGCGTGGATTCACCGGCAGTATCGCTCGCCTCCGCTTTGGCACAAGGAATCGGGCGCGCCGAGGCCGGTGATGCTGCTTGTGAATCTCCGCGATGTTAGCAATCACAGCGGATGAGGTCCACTGGACGTCCCAGGCCATGAAGGTTTGAGGCCTCAAAGAGACCAACGCAGAGACGCTCAGAACGCCGAGGTTGCGCAGAGAAGATCCTGCCGCGTTGCCGCCAGCGGTGCGGGAAGGCTCCGCCTTCCCGCACCGCAACGTTACTTATTATCCCGCGGCTGCGCCGCCGCCGTTCGTCGCAGAGCGACGACCTGTCGATAGAACTGGGCGAGCTGCGGCGCGCTGACCGCGTACGCGGTCACCTGTTGCACCCGAGACGCCTCAGGCGCCCTGGGAGAGGTCTGCCCGAACGTAAGGAGAGACGATGGCGAGAAAGAGAAACCGCAAACAGCAACCCAAACCCGCGCCGACCTCAAAGCGGCGCAACATGATAATCGTCATCGGCATCCTGCTCAGCCTGCTTGCGGGCAACGCCGCCCTTGCTTATCGCGGCAAATGGCGCGCATCCTCCCTCGCCGCCCCTCAGCCTCAGTCTCTGAGTCTTTCAAAAGAATATGTTTACGCTGGCGGACGCCTGCTCGCGACAGAAGAACCAACGCCAGCCTGCTCCCCCACCGTCGTCCCGCCAACAACTCGGAACTTTCCGGCGGCGGGCGGCACGGACAGCGTCAGCGTCACCGCCGCCGCGGGCTGCACATGGACAGCGGCAAGCAACAACCCCACGTGGATCACCATCACCGCGCCCGCGAATGGGATGGGCACAGGCAACGGCACGGTGACCTACACAGTGGCGCCGAATACGGGCTCCAGTCAGCTCACGGGCACGATGACCATCGCAGGACAGATGATCACGGTCGTAGAGGCCCCCGCCCACGCCTACCAGGGCTTCCTGGATGGCGCCGGCTGCAACGTGATCGCGGGATGGGCCTGGGACGGGAACAACCCGAACACCACGGTCAGCGTCGACATCTACGACGGCAGCACCCTGGTCGTCGCCGCGGTTCCCGCCGGCATGTACCGCGAGGATCTCCTCAACGTCCTGGCCAGCCCCAACCACGGCTTCAGCTATCCGACCCCTGCGTCGCTCAAGAACGGCGCGCATTCGATCAACGTCAAGGTTGCGGGAACCCAGGTGGCGATTGGGAGCACAGGGACCCTGCACTGCACCGAAATGTCGCCGGCCCTGCAAGGGTCTTTCGACGGCATCGGGTGCGACACGGTCTGCGGCTGGGCGTGGGACGGGAACGATCCGGCCAACATCGTCAACGTCGACATCTACGACGGGTCGACTCTGATTGGGACGATAGCGGCGACCCAGTACCGGCAAGATCTGGTGACGGCGCTGGGGAGTCCCTATCACGGCTTCACATTTCCGACGCCGGCGGGTTTGAAAAACGGCCAGACGCACGCGATCACGGTGAAATTCGGCGGGACCTCAACGAATCTGACCTGGAATAATCCGAGGAACTTCAATTCCACTTGCAGTACGCCGCCGAGTTTCCAGGGCAGCCTGGATCCCGTCAACTGCACGCAGATCTCAGGTTATGCGTGGGATGCGAACTCGGACTTGTCGACGATCAACGTAGCGATCTACTTAGACGGAAATTTCCAGGTGGTCGTGCCAGCCCAGCAGGTATATCAACACACGCCTCCAATCGGCGACGGGTATCACGGGTTCATCTTCGCGGTCCCGGCGAGTTGGAAGGGTAACGTACCACACTCGGTGTCGGTGAAGATTTCGGGGACTAACACGTTCTTGAGCAATTCGCCGCAGGGGCTTAAGTGCCCTTGAGGGTTTGCTGGTGAACGAAGCGTAGCGCATAACAGCACTGATTAGAAAAGTTACGAGGAGGGACAACATGCAATCCAGTAAAGAAAACGAAACTACCGAGACCAATGGCGTCGGCGGCAGCGGCGCTAGGGCAAGGGTAATACGACTCCTTTTTGTTGCGCTCGGCTGCCTGGCCGGTTGCGCGGTTCTCTCGCTGGCGGCGCGCACCCCTAGCCGAGTCGAAGCGGCCCGCCCAGCCGCCGCGGAGCCTAACTGCAAGGTGACCGCACCCCCGGCCGTTCCCGCAGCAAGGCAATCCAAATCCCAGCCGGCGATCCTTCCCGGTCACGCCCTTACGCTGACGCCGCACGGGTTCGAGCCGGGCAAGATAATCCGCTCGGCGGGGCCCTTTGTCATCGCCGTCATCGGTCAATCCGGCACTGACACGGCCTTCTTCGTTCTGAGCGACGACCTTGGGAACCAGATTCGCACGGCGCAGGTCCCCAAGGAGACGCCGACCTGGGCCGACACATACAACCTAATCGCCGGTCACTATATGCTGCGCGAGGCCGGACATCCCGATTGGGTGTGCGATATTACGATCAACTAAACATCCTGGTTTCAAGTTGCAGAGCTGCGTTGGGCTCCAAATGAGGGCTCAGCGCATGACAAAGACGATAACTGCGCCCGCGCCATACGCGCAGGGTTGGGAGACTGTATGACCACAAACGCCGCCACCGGTACCGCCGCCAAAACGAGTCAGGCCCTTGCAGCCCTCGTTCTTGCTCTTTTGTTTTCGCTAGCTGCAAGCGCCCAGACGACGACCCCGACCGACGGGCAGACGCCGCTCGGTTTGACGCCAGGCGCGCCCGAGGGGTCGTACGCTCTCGGTGGGTTCGACAGTGTCAACCTCTACAACGGCAATCTCAACTTGCGCTTGCCGCTGCTGAAGATCGGTGGACGCGGCGCGGCGCAGATGACGATGACCCTGCCAATCGACATCCAGTATCGGATCTTGCAAGTCCATTTTCCTGGAATTCCGCCCAATCCCCCGACGGACACCTTCATACCCGCGGGAGGGCATTGGTGGCCCCTGCCGGTGAACTATGGCCCGGGAATCCTGGTTGGACGACAGGCTGGATCGACCAAAGACTGCGGGTCGCCGGTAGGGCAAACGATTGCCTACACGTTGACGCGGCTGACGTTCGTCTCGCCAGATGGCAGCGAATATGAGTTGCGCGACCAGCAAACCCAGGGCAAGCCCACCGACTACAGCAGCACCGCGTGCGGCGCCTCGATTCCCACCTTTGATCGCGGCAGGGTGTTCTATAGCGCCGACGGCACCTCGATGACCTTCGTGTCGGATACGGATATCAGCGACGTTCCCGCCGCCGCGTCGAGCTCACAATTCTACTTCCCATATGGCTATTTGTACCTGAGGGACGGGACTCGCTTCCGCATCCAGGGCGGCCTGGTGCAATGGCTGAGCGACCGCAATGGCAATCAACTGACCTTCGCCTACGATTCGCTGAAGCGCGTCACGTCGATCACCGATCCCTTGAACCGCGTTGTCACGGTCACCTATGGAGATCCGATTAACGGTCCGCTCTATGACGAGATCGATTGGAAAGGCTGCCGCGGAACGCCGCGGAGCATTCGCGTATTGCTTGGGTATCTCCACAACGCATTGCGCGGCGGAGCGGCGCAGGGCAGCAGCGCTTACAGCTTGCAGACGGTCGCGGCTTGCTTTCCCTATGTGTCCTCAGACACGACCCTCAACGATACCTTTGTGACGACCGGGGTCCAGTTGCCCGATGGCAGACAGTATCGCTTCTTCTACAACAACTACGCGGAGTTGGCGCGCGTGGAACTCCCGACCGGCGGCGCCTACGAATACGACCATAGCCCGTTGGGCGTGGGCGGCGTTGGAACGCAGAACAACGGGTTTCAAGTATACCGCCGCACGACCGAACGGCGCGTCTATGCGGACGGGGTCACGCTCGAGAACCGGACCACTTATGCGGACAGCGAGATCACGGGCGGCGTGGTGACGAATCTGCTGGTCGACGAAACCCAGACGGATGGCGGCGGCGGCCTCCTGGCGCACGCCAAACACTATTTTAATGGCACGCCGATAAGGTCCTTTAACCAGGAGGCGGTCGAATACGCGGGATATCTGGAAAGCAAGGAGTACCTGACTGAAAACTACGATAACAACGGCTCTTTGCTGCGAAGCGGGGGGCCTCAATACACGCAACGGACATCGATGCCCTGGTGGACGTCGTGGACCGGACCAGGCGGCGATCAGTCTGCGGTGCACGAACCCCCAAATGATGTGCAAGTCCTAGAGGCAGACACGACTCTGACCGACGTCACTCCGAACCTGTTCACCAAACAGACGTTCCGATACGACGCCTTCAATAACAAGACCGATACATGGGAATACGACTTTGCGCCGAACGCTCCGCCTGCTCAGCCTCTCCGCCATACGAAAACTGTCTTTCTGACGACCAATCAAGTCAACGGGGCAGGCATCGACTACACCGCGTTCGACGTGAACACGCCGTCGAATTCAATTCACCTGAGGAGCCTGCCAAGTAGCCAGAACGTCTACGCTGTGAACAGCAGCGGCCAGGACATATTGCCGGCGGCGTCTCAAACCACCTTTGAATACGATCAATTCAACTCCAGCGTTGGTCATGCGAGCCTGACTGATAGGCCTGGGATCAGCAACCATAACGCCTCATTCAGCATGGGCCGTCCATATCGGGGCGATGCGACGGCAATCATGCGCTGGTTGGATGCGCCGACTCCAGGTTGGCTCACGACCTATCAGCAGTACGACATCGCCGGCAACATCGTGGTCAAGGTCGACGCGCGCGGCAAAGCGACGACGATCGACTTTACCGACAGATTCGGCGCGCCGGATGGTGAGGCGCGCTCGAACACGACGCCACCCGAGCTTGCGTCGGTCGGGCAATCAAGCTATGCCTTCCCGACCCTGGTGACCGATGCGCTCCTGCATACCGCGTACACCCAATACGACTATTACATCAGCAAGGCGGTCGATGGTGAAGACGAAAACGGCGTGATCGACAGCGGCTTCTACGATGACATCCTCGACCGCGCGACTCAGCTCGTCGAGGCCGTCAATTCCACCGACAAGCAGCAGACGACCTATACCTACAATGATCCCGCCCTGACCGTAACCACGACGACCGATTTGACCAGCTATGGCGACAATCAGGTCAAGGCCGACGCGATTTACGACGGCTTGGGCAGGCAAAAGGAGAATCGGCATTACGAAAGCACGTCGAACTACATTTCCGTGCAGCAGCAATACGACGGAATGGGCAGAGTCCACCAGGTCTCGAATCCGTTCCGGCCCGGCGACACCATATTTTGGACGGTTACGGCCTACGATCTGCTCGGCAGAAAGATGACCGTAACGACGACCGGCGACGGGGCGCAGGCGACGATCGCCTACAGCGGCAACACCACGACCAGCACGGATCAGGCGGGCAGAAAGCGAGCAATCAAGAAGGACGGACTTGGGCGCTTAATCCTGGCAACGGAAGATCCTTCCGGACTTGGTTACCAGACCAGCTATGCGTATAGCTCACTGGACAATTTGACGAGCGTAACTCAGGGCAGCCAGCCGGCCCGGACCTACACCTACGATACACTCGGCAGGTTAAGGACGGCCATCATACCCGAACAGGTTGGGACGACAACGTATACCT
>Ga0207112_1043_pt1 | contig 32482 bp, 29 predicted proteins | sample Alteio_BWMinHeat_72_FD_153549 | JGI IMG/M metagenome (GOLD analysis project Ga0207112, IMG submission 153549) | Enriched cells from forest soil in Barre Woods Harvard Forest LTER site, Petersham, Massachusetts, United States -... | ecosystem: Environmental > Terrestrial > Soil > Temperate forest >...
AGTTGGAAAGTGGTCGTCACCAAAAGGGTTTTCTTCACCGGGCTTTTTACTTACCATACCGGGCGGCCAGTTTCGGTTCCGCTGTCTGTCTACGTGCTTCAAGGCGTTCCCATTTCTAATTTTTCTGAGCGCAACCAGTTTCGAATACCGGATTATCACCGACTTGACCTCGCCCTGGTGATTGAAGAAAATTTCAAGCGAAAAAAACCTTGGAGTGGTTCGTGGATTCTTTCAGTTTATAATGCTTATGGTCGTAAAAATGCTTACTCTGTATTCTTCGCGCCAGACGGGAATGGCGTTTTGGCGGCATACAAGCTTTCTGTGATTGGGACAATTATCCCATCATTAACCTATAGTTTTAAATTTTAACATTGAGGAAATTCAGTTCATATAAAGTAGTTTTCATCATTCTCATCTGCGGATGTTGTGTGGACCCATTTAACACGTCATTGTCGGTAAATAAAACATTAGTTGTGGACGGCTTGCTTACTGATCAACACGGACCTCATACCATTACACTTAGTTACTCATCAGATCTGGGAGTTGGTGCAACTATGAGAGAACTCGCCTCAGGAGCAAGTGTTTCGATCCTTGACGGTACAGGAGTTCAAACTCCATTGACTGAAGTATCTCAGGGGGCGTATCAAACCGATTCGTCCTTTCAAGCCCAGGAGGGCAAATCCTATTTCATCCGTATCAGCCTCAATAGTCAGTCTTATGAATCGGAGGTTGAAACGTTGTTGCCGGCGGGTCAATTGGACAGTCTTTACTTCAAAATACAATCAACACCATTGGCGAACCAATTTCAATTTTATGCCAACTCGGGGAAGGTGCAACAAAGCAATGGGTTAATGAGATGGCGATCCAGTTTTATTTTTCAAATATTAACATGGCCTCAACTTTCTGAAGATCCTCCTCCGTGTTCCAATCCATGTACCTGTTGTACTTGCTGGGTTTATGGCCATAATAACGATGTCGTCGTTGGTAGCGGGTCAAATTTTATTGATAATAAATTTAATAACAACCTGGTTGCGTCAATTCCAATCGATGACCAGCGGTTTCAGATAAGGTATTACTTGACAGTGGATCAATTAAGTCTCAGCACCAGCGCTTACAACTTTTGGAATTTGGTCGTCAGTCAGAAGGCAGGTGCCGGAAGTCTCTTCCAGCCAGCCTCCGCCAGGGTACAAGGAAATATTCATTCAACAACAAATCCGAATGAGCAAGTCCTGGGTTTATTCCAGGTTTCATCGGTGGTAAGTAAGTCAATTTTCATCAACCGCAGTGATGTGCCATACAATATGCGGCACGATCCGCCATTTTTGAATATGACCGATTGCCGTGGTCAAGGAACCAACATTCGACCCTCATTTTGGTAAAACTTATGAAAAAATATTCTTTGTCCGCTATAATTTTTCTATTGTCGCTCAACTTGGGTTACGGTCAGCAATTTCGTCAAGTAGATAAGAATCTTGACGTTTTTTATAAACTCAATCCAAGCTCAAAAATAAATTTGTTTTTTAATCAGCCCAATTACATTCCCGGTGACACTGCCTATTTTCTGACAAGGTTTCTTAACTCTGTTGACTTTAAACTAATTAAAAAGAAGAGTGTTTTTCACCTATTGTTAGTTGATAAGGCAGGACATAAAGCATTTGATCAATTTCTCCTTGTTGAGAACGGACTTGCCCCCAACCAAATGGTTATCCCTCCTACCTTACATCCTGGAATTTACCGGCTACTTTGTTTTAAAGAGCAGTCAAATGCCCAAGAACTAGTTTACCAACAAACTTTTGAAATTCCTGGAGGCTCCAAAGATTCTGTTGTTGATACCGTTCGTTCCGTTTCTATTTTTCCGGAAGGTGGTTCAATTTTAGAAGAAAATGAAAATAAGATTTTTGTATCCGTTCGTCCGGCCAATACGGTACGATTAAATGTTTTAGATGATTCGAATAAACAGGTTGGGTCTTTTAAAACTAATTCAAAGGGAGTTGGATACTTTTTCCTGAACCCCAAGAGCAGTCAGACCTTTAGCGTTTCGGCGGTATTGAAAGGCAAATCAATTAAAGTCCCCCTTCCAATCAAGAAAACAAATGGGGTTAGTTTCAAATCAATTGTCGCCAATGGGAAGTTGACAGTAACAGGAAAGGTGTTCGGCTTTCATGGTCAGCCGGAAATCGTGTTAGTAAGAAACGACCGGGTCTATTATGCTGAAAAAATAAAATTAGATTCATCACAATCATTTTTCAGTGAGATATCCCTTGGAGAGACTTTAAAGGGTTTATTTCAGTTATGGATAGTCGATGTCAGTAAGGTTTTGTCTTCAAGAACTTTATATGCAGACCCAGGTATCGACAATGAAATACTCAAGGTAAAACACCCGTTTCAGTCTCATCCCAGAAATAAAATTGAAATACAAGTAGAAAAAAATGATAGTTTAATGAGAGGAAATTTTTCTATTAGAATTTACCAGAAGTCAATTTTTTCAACAAAGAGTAAAAATATCTTTTCCGATTTGGAATTATCCAGCGACCTATTTCAAAAATCACTTCTCAGCCAAGGTGAGGTAGCCTATGATTCTATTAATGATTTTCTTGCTACCCAGCCATGGCAACGATATAATATTGATTCTTTGTACAAAGGGAAATTCAAAGTCAAGAAACCTAGTTTCGATCAAGGATATGTAATCAAGGGGAAATGCACCCATGTCCAAAATCTAAATCTTCCGAAACCAACGAACGTGACGTTATATTTTGAAAACTCAAATTTTATTGAAGAAGCCGTTTTAGATAAGAATGGAAATTTCTCCGTTGAATTGACGAAACCGATACCTTTAAATGAAAAAGTCTATTACAAAGTCGAAGCTAATGAAACAGAATTGATTGATGCAAAATTGGAGATTGCGAATGTCAGTAATATTTTGCCAGCCATTCCAACCAATATTTCGCCAGCGCCTAATTCATATTTCTCTTATAAAACCGCTACAGATTCTATTCAACAGTCATACCAATATTTTAGTAGCGAATCGAAACTACCAATACCCGTAGGAAAAGCTAAAAGTTTGGAGGCCAGATTATATGGGGCTGATAGAGAATATAACATGGCTGACTACCTGGCCTTTTCTACTATGAAAGAGGTCATTGTGGAGATTATGGGGAAAGTAGCGATAAAGAAAGTCAACGGTAAGTCCTCGGTTAGAATTTATTTGGAAGATTTGAATAATCCCAATCCCGTACTCGCAAAAGGAGAGCCACTTTATATCATCGATGGAATTCCCACTCATAATTCTGAATTCTTCCTTAACTTAAAACCATCGAAGGTTAATAAAATAAAAATAATTTGGAAAGGTGAGAGAAGCGTGTTAAAGGCATTTGGCCGCAATGGAATTATTATTGTTGAAACAAAAGATGCCACCTCAACTGTGAATATTCCTGCATTGAATTATTTTTCATTAACCGGATTTTCTACCCCACTACCATTTTGGTCGCCACGGAATTTAACCGATACACGGTTTCCGTATTTTAGGTCATGTTTATACTGGGATCCGCTTTTACCATTTGACAAAGATGGAGTAAGCAGGATTTCTTTTTTTACGTCAGATGATTTAGGCGAATACATGGTTGATATCGAGGGCTTAACAGCAGATGGAGCCCCTTATTCACATCAAAGTTCATTTACCATAGTGCCGGGCAAATAAATTTTAAAACTATTTAATCTAAGGAAAAAGCCAGCACTGCTCGGCTGTTCCGACCTTAATAACGAGAAAATACAAATGAATAAGCCAGCTTATTACTGAAAATTCGACTATGCTGTAACGGCTAAACGAAATCGCCAAATGCTTTTACAAAGCCTTTCATCTCGTCCTCTGTGCCAATACTTACGCGGCACCATTCTTTTTGCTGGTAATCCCAAATGCGCATAAGATAGCCGCGCTCTTCCATCGTTTTTAATATTGTTTTACCATCTTTTTGTGCCGGGAAGAAAACGAAATTGGTCAACGATTTGCCATGGAAAATTTTATGCTGATCCAAATAATCGGTAAGCACTTTGCGGGCCACGGCATTTTTAGTTCGAACCATCGCCATAAAATTCTCATCTCCAAGGCTGGCTTTTGCTGCAGCAATTGCTGTTTGACTATAAGGGAAGTCGCCACCGTATTGTGAAATCTTTTTGATCAAATCAGGTTTCGCCACCAGGTATCCAATTCGCAAACCCGCTAATCCATAAACTTTCGAAAACGTACGTGACACCACCACGTTCATATCTTTCTTCACCAAGTCGACCATAGAAACTTGCTGGGCTGGCTCCAAAAGTTCGAGGTAGGCTTCATCGGAATATACTACCGTGTTTTTAGACACATCCTCACAGAAAGCTTTCACCTTTTGGGGATCAACCAACGTCCCGGTTGGGTTGTTAGGATTGCAGATGAAAACCAGTTTCGTATCACTCTTAATTGCTTTTGCCAAAGTATCATAATCGTATTCCAAATTCTCGTTTAGATCGACCTTGTCCCACTTCGCATTGAATACTTGTGAGTAGGCCATCAGGAGAGTAAATGTTGGATAGCATGAAGCAATTCTCTGACCTTCAATTCCGAAGGCAGTTCCAGCCTGACAAAGCAGATCGCCAGACCCCGCACCAACATGAACGTACTCTACTGGGACTCCTTCTTTCTTAGCAAGAATGGCTTTAAAGTCATTGATTGCGTCAAAGGGGTAGCGGTTGGCTTCTGATAAAATCTGAACTACCGCCTGCCTGGCTTTCTCTGATGGACCATAAGGGTTTTCATTGGAATTCAACCTTACCTTTCCGTTGAGGGTTTTAAGGAAATGATTCTCTTCTGCCCTGCTCATGGGAGCTGCCATCAATCGGTCCAACATAGAAGTTGAAATAACCAATCCAGCTGAAAGGGCTGCAGTAGACTTAAACCAATCCCTTCTAGAAAGTTGAGTTTGCATAGCGGTATTTTTTTTTAAGAAATCTAAGATAATCAATTTCACATCAAATATTTTCAAAAAGAGTGATAGCTTTATTTTAAAATATCCTAAAATGAAATTCCGAATAGTCTGGCTATTTACTATCGTAGCGTTTTTCCTTTTGTCTTGTGACAAGCGGCAAGAGAACCAATCCAATCCATTGGCGTTATCTCTTGATTCTGTCATGCTATCTAAAGCCGATACAGCTCAATTTAATGGCAATGTATTGGTTTCAAAAAACGGAGCGATCATTTACCAGAAGAGCTTTGGGTACTCCAATTACGACTCCAAAGAAAAACTTAACGATTCTTCGTTATTTGAACTTGCTTCTGTCAGTAAACAATTCACGGCCATGGCCATTATGATTTTGAAAGAGCGGGGATTGCTCAGCTATGATGACGATGTAAAAAAATATATTCCGGAGTTACCTTATGAAGGCATGACTATACGTCATTTTCTTACTCATACTTCAGGAATACCTGATTACATGGATGAGTTCAGCAAAGGATGGAATCCTAAGAAAATTGCCTTCAATGATGACATAATTAAACTTCTCGTAAAAAATAAGCCTTCCGTTCATTTCAAACCAGGTGAAAAATGGGAATACAGCAATACTGCTTACGCCCTGCTGGCCAGCATCATTGAGCGAATAACGAAGAAGAGTTACTCCGAATTTTTAAGTGGTAATATTTTCAATCCATTACAATTGAAACGGACAAGAGTCTACAATACACGAAGATCAACTACAGAGATCATTGCCAACTATGCATACGGCTTTGTCTATTCCGACAGCCTTAAGAAATTTATGCTGCCAGACAGTTTGAAAGACTTTCAAGTAGTTTATACGTTGGATGGTATTGTAGGAGACGGAACCGTGAATTCAACTACAGGCGATTTATTTTTATGGGACCAATCTCTCTATACTGAAAAACTGGTTAGGAAAAATACATTGGATGAAGCATTCACCGCAGTCAAATTGAAAGATGGATCATTCCATGATTATGGTTTCGGCTGGGGCATTTCAAAAGATTCTGTTCTAGGCAAATTTGTTCAGCACAGTGGCGGATGGCCGGGTTATTCAACCTACATCAGGCGATACATCGATCACCATGATTGCATCATCGTGCTAACCAACAACCAAGGAAAGGGAATGCGTAGCGCCATTAAAGAGATTACAAAAAGATTGAAGCGAGTGAAATGATTCTTAAATGATTTTCTCGATTACCCGGATGACCTCACCGAGGTAGCGCTCATCGATCTCGTCAAAATCATCAAGTTCATCGCTATCCACATCAAGGACTAAAAAAACATTCTTGTTTTTGAGCGCCGGCAAGACGATTTCAGATTTGGAATCCGAACTGCAGGCAATATGACCGGGAAATTCGTCAACATTTGGAACGAGAATCACTTTTTTTTCTTTCCAACTTGTGCCGCAAACTCCTTTTCCTAAACCAATTCTGGTGCAGGCTATTGGTCCTTGAAACGGACCCAGAACCAACTCCTGTTTGCCGCCATTCTGGTCATTTTCTTTCACTAAATAAAACCCAACCCAGAAAAAATTGAAAGTCTGTTTCAAAGCAGCAACAATGTTCGATAAGTTAGCAACGAGATCACTTTCGCCTGAAACCAACGATTCAATTTGAGGGAGCAGAGCTTCGTAGCGCTCCTCTTTTTTAGTGGACGTCGATATCGTTAAACTTTCAGCCATTACTTTCTGATTCCTTGTTCGTTTCAATTGCTTCAGTCACCGTTATTGCTGAGGGGCTCTCATGAGTTGCATGATTAATTGGCAATTCGCTGGTCTGGTGATGACGTTCTTCTTCCTGATGAGGAAAAAACTTCTTTTGAAAAATAAGAATTGAGGCGACACCAATAAAAATAGACGAATCGGCTACATTAAAAACCGGGTCAAAAAAACTGAAGTAAGTTCCACCACGCAGCGGCACCCACTCCGGGATCTGGAACCCAAACAAAGGAAAATATAACATGTCGATTACTTGCCCATGAAACCATTTGGTAGGGGACTCCATTGGGGCATTATTAAGAAATACGCCATAAAAGGTACTGTCGATTACATTTCCGATTGCTCCGCCTAAAATCAATGATAAACAAACCAGAAAGCCAGCATGTGAATTTTTCCTCACAGACCGAACTAAATAGTAAGCGATACCTATCATCGCTCCAATTCGAAAAATCGTAAGAGCAAGCTTGCCAAATTCATTTTCCCATCGAATACCAAAGGCCATTCCGGGGTTGAGTAAATAATGTAACTTAAACCACTCACCAATTACGTTTACTTCTTCATGAATGTACATGTTCTGATGTACTAATAGCTTGCTAGTCTGATCAATGATAATAATACCTAAAGCAATAAGGAAATATTTATAAATCTTCATTTTAGCCTGCTCAGTTTAATTTAAGTTAGTTCTTTTTTATTTTCACCTTTAACACAAACTCATCCATATCCACTTCAGTTCCATCAGAAACTCTTTCTTTTAACTCCAAACTTAGCGCCTGGGTTTCAGTACAGATATAGTCCTTAAATTCCTTAAGGGAGGAAGAAGCCAATTCACCGTCCTTCTCTACTTCAATATCAATTTTATCGAGTACTTCAAGGCCGAGATCTTTTCGTAGATTCTGAATCCGGTTCACAAAATCCCTGGCAATGCCTTCTCTTTTCAATTCTGGAGTGATAGAAATATCCAGCGCAACCGTGATATACCCTTCGCTTGCCACTGACCAACCGGGAATGTCCTGGGAGGAAATCAATACATCCTCCAACACTAAATTGAATCCTCCTTTTGAAAGTTCGCCTCTTTTTTCAATTGACGCGATTTCTTCTTTTGTCAATGAATTAATTAGTCCTGTGACCTCTTTCATTTTCGGTCCATATTGCTTTCCAAGTTTTGGCAAATTCGGTTTCACACTTTTCACCAGCAACCCTGAGGCATCGTCAATATATTCAATGGATTTTACATTTACTTCAGATTTTATAATATCCTCAACTTCTTTAATACGATTGGAGAATTTTTCATCGAGCACCGGAAGTAAAACTCTTTTTAGTGGAGTGCGAACTTTGATCCTACTGTTTTTGCGTATGGAATGCACTAACGAACAAATTGTCTGCGCATATCGCATCGATATCTCCAATTCCTTATCCGAGCGATTGTTTTCCGGCTTAACAAATTCTGTATGATGCACTGACTCAAATCGAAGTGGTGTATTATTTTTCTTTGCTTTGTCACGGATGTTGTCGGTGAGATTCTTATACAACCAATCTGAAAAGAATGGAGCAATTGGCGACATCAACTGTGCTGTCACCATCAAGCATTCGTACAAGGTTTCGTAAGCCGCTTTTTTATCTTCCGTCATTTGGCCTACCCAAAAGCGTTTGCGATTTAAGCGAACATACCAATTTGACAAATCATCATTCACAAATTCCTGAATAGCTCGTGCAACTTTGGTTGGCTCATAGTCTTCATAAGCCGCACTAACTTCAACAATCAATGATTGAAGTTTTGAAATAATCCAACGATCTAGATGTGTCAGTTTTTCATAAGGAACATTGTTCATTTCGTCTTTTACAAATCCATCGATGTTGGCATATAAAGCAAAGAATGAATAAGTATTTTGAAGTGTACCAAAAAACCTGCGCTGTGTTTCCTCAATTCCGGCAAGGTCAAACTTAAGGTTATCCCAAGGCTGAGCATTCTCAATCATGTACCATCGCACCACATCTGCACCGTATTGATCAAGTGTCTTAAACGGATCGACAACATTGCCTTTTCGTTTGCTCATCTTGTTGCCGTCTTTGTCAAGCACAAGGCCATTGGAGATTACATTCTTAAATGCAACACTATCGTAGAGCAATCCGGCAATCGCATGAAGGGTGAAAAACCATCCGCGTGTCTGATCCACACCTTCTGCAATGTAATCAGCTGGATAAGCACCATCCCATCCTTTGCCAAACGGCATTGGGTTGTTGACTTTCAATTTTTCTTTGTCCAATCCCCATTGCGCATATGGCATCGCCCCAGAGTCGAACCAAACGTCAATTAAATCGGGTTCGCGGTACATAGGCTGACCTGATGGACTTATGAGAATGATATTATCGACATATGGACGATGGAGATCCTTGATACTTGATGCTTGATTCTCGATTCCTGCTTCAATTGCTTTTTCAATTTCTGATTTGAGCTCGTCAATCGAGCCGATGCAGATTTCCTCTTTGCCATCTTTCGTGCGCCAAATTGGAAGGGGTGTTCCCCAAAAACGCGAGCGAGATAAGTTCCAGTCTACTAAATTCTCCAACCAATTTCCAAATCGGCCCGTGCCCGTACTTTCAGGTTTCCAGTTGATGCTTTTATTTAGCGCAACCAACCGATCTTTCTTGGCTGTAGTTTTTATGAACCATGCATCCAATGGATAGTACAATACAGGTTTATCCGTTCGCCATGAATGCGGATAAGTGTGCTCGTACTTACGCACATCAAATGCTTTGTTCTCCTCTTTTAAAATGATAGAGATGATCACATCCGTATTTTTATAATCGGGATTGGTTTCATCTTCATCGGTATAGTTCTTTACATAGAAATCATTTTCGCCGAGCGGCTTGTGCGTTTTAATTTTGTAACGCTCCACTCCTTCCTTCAACCTCGAGCCAATCTCTTTTACAAATTTTCCCTTCTTATCAACGGTTGGAACTTCATTGCCTGCTTCGTCTTTCAATGTCAACGGAGGAATGCCATTCTGTTTCGCAGCGCGAAAGTCATCGGCACCAAAAGTTGGTGAGATGTGAACAACTCCAGTTCCATCTTCAGTCGTGACGAAATCTCCTGCTACAATTTGAAATGCTTTATCAGCATCGTATAGCGGTTGTAAGTATGGGATCAATTGATCATACCCAATTCCAACCAATTCTTTGCCTGAAAATTCCTGAACGATTTGATATGGAATTGATTTAGCTCCGGGCTTATAGTCGTCAAGTTTCAAATCTTTATTCTTTTCAGAGAAATACTTTGAAACCAAATCTTTAGCCAGAACAACACTTATCGCTTTGAAGGTGTATGGATTAAACGTGATGACTTGAACGTACTTGATTTTATCACCAACAGCCAAGGCTGTATTTGATGGTAACGTCCAAGGCGTAGTTGTCCACGCTAAAATAAAAACATCCTCTTTGTTTTTATCAAATAAGAATTTTGATTTCTCGTTTTGTCTAACCTTAAACTGCGCCACAATTGAGGTGTCTTTCACATCCTTGTAGCAACCTGGCTGGTTCAATTCATGAGAACTTAATCCCGTTCCATCTGACGGAGAATAAGGTTGAATGGTATAGCCCTTGTAAAGCAGGCCTTTTTTATAAAACTGTTTAAGTATCCACCACACTGTTTCGATATAGTCGTTGTTGTAAGTGATGTAGGGGTTTTGCAAATCCACCCAATAACCCATTTTCTCAGTAAGCTCGTCCCACTGATCCTTGTACATCATTACGGTTTCGCGGCACTTCTGATTGTACGCTTCTATTGAAATCCCCGCCTTTCCGTCGGGCAGGGTTTTGCCAATGTCATCTTTTGTGATGCCGAGTTGTTTTTCTACTTGCAACTCAACTGGAAGCCCGTGAGTATCCCATCCGCCCTTACGTTTCACCTGAAAACCCTGCAATGTCTTGTATCGACAAAAGATGTCTTTCACTGTGCGCGCCATCACGTGGTGTATTCCGGGTGTGCCGTTCGCCGATGGCGGTCCCTCGTAAAAGGTAAAAGGCCTATTGCCATCGCGATTACTAACCGATTTTTCGAAAATCTTTTCACGCTTCCAAAATTCCAAAATGCCAGAAGCGACTTGCGCCAGGTTAAGTTCCTTGAATTCGTTGTATTTGCCCACAGTATGAAAAAATGAGGGCGCAATTTAAGGAGTTAATCGTTAATAGTTAAATGTTAATGGCGTTCATCCCTATTAACCAATAACCAGTAACTTTTAACTATTTATGACTGTCCCGCCTCATCGGTTGTCATATAGTTGATCAGCACAAAAGTGACCAATAGCCCCGAAAAGAAACCTTCCAGCGCCACAATGAATGCTGCCATATAGGCATTGAGATAGCGCCCCATCGGTTCATTTTCTATTATTGATTGCATTAAGCCATTATCGAGTTTCATGAATGCAAACATGAAGATGCCGAACACGAGTGAAGCGACAGCACCTGTCGCAACTCCCGTAACTAATGCACGGAAATAGTTGATGTGCTTGCCATGTGTTTCCTTGAATTTTTTCAATGCGAAATAAATACCACCTACGAGAATGAGGAGGTTGAGCAATCGCAATTCTACATGATGTCCGAGATCAATTACATGCATGATTACAAAATAAAGGATCAAGCCTGCTGCAGTGCGCAAGCCATAGCTTTCAGGAATGCGGTTCGGGTCATTGAAAAAACTCATGTTGAAGGGGTTTAAGCTCCCCCTAATTTTCAACTTTTTGAACACACATCCAATTTTTTAGAGGCTATTTATTTCTCTATCTTAGACATCTCACCCAAAAAAATGTTCACTATGAAATCAAAAGCCTTAAAAATTGCAGGTATTGTAATAGTTGGCATAATTGCGTTTGTAGCTATTGTTGGAACTTTCTCGTCACCTAAGTCTCACCTGGAGAGGTCGATTGTAATCCATGCACAGCCATCTGCTATTTTCGAACAGATCAACAGTTTCAAGAACTTCCACAAGTGGTCACCATGGATGGAACAAGACCCAAATACCCAAACGACATTCGAAGGACCTGAATCCGGAGTTGGAGCTAAAATGAGTTGGACAAGTGAAAAGCTGGACAACGGCTCGCAGTGGATAATAGAAAGCGAAGTGAACAAGCATTTGAAAACAGGGATGAAACTTGGAATGGAAGGCAATTATTCGAGCGATATTTATCTTGAGCCTGTTGAAGGTGGAACAAAAGTAACCTGGACTTATGATGGTGATGTAAGCGAGACAGGAATGGCCACTTCTTTGATGGGTAAAATTATGGGAAAATTCATGGATGGATTTCTTGGGCCCGATTATGAAAGGGGGCTAACGAAGTTAAAGGCGGTGGCCGAAAATGAGCCGCCACAAATTTCAGCGCCAGCAGATTCAACGAATAAGAAGTAATCCCTATTGTCCAAATCGTTTAGACGCATCAAAGGGTAACGTCATTTTTTTACCCATCAGTTATTTGCTGAATTGCTTAGTTAGCATTGTTCAATTCCAATGTAAATGTAGAGCCCTTACCGTATTCTGATCGCACTTGAATATTCCCTCCGATTCTCTCTGCCGCCTCTTTCGCAATATAGAGTCCTAAACCCGAGCCGCTGGACTTTTGATGGCCGCGAAAAAACATGTTAAATATTTTACTCAGAACATCAGGGTGAATCCCTTCCCCATTGTCCTCAATATCTATTAATACTTTGTCAGAGTTTTGAAAGGATGACACCTTAATTAAATGTTGATGACCCGGAATTCTCTTTTGATATTTAACAGCATTCGTCAACAAATTATTTAAAATGATTTTCAATCGTGTCTTGTCATTGGTAATTTCCGTTTCTGATAACCCATTTAAGTCAACCTCCACATTTTTGAACTCTTCAATATACCTTAGGTTATCAAGTATTTCGGCACACAGGTCTTTCAGTTTAAATTGCTCCCTCACAGAATCAAGCCTTTTGTTCTGCGAATAATCAAGCACTTCTCTTATAAATACCTCTAACTTACGTACACTGGATTCAATCTTACTCAGATAGGAAAGCTGCTCCTCCGAATTTTTTGTAAGTCGCCCGATATTTACTAGTCCTAATATCGATTTCAGAGGTGCGCTCAAGTCATGCGATACACTATAAACGAATCGATCAAGTTCGCGGTTTGTCTGTTCGAGTGCAAGGTTTTGCTGACTAAGCTTCTTCTCAATATTTTCTGTATCCGTCATTACCCGGCCAGTCACCGTAGAAAATACAAATAGAAGAGCAGAGCCCAATTGAGTTTTTAGCTTTTCCTCGTCAAGAATAAAAGAGTTGTTGAACTCAGTCTTTAAGACAGCGGGAATAATATAAGTCACCAATAAAATATAAGAGTTGAAAACGACCGTAGTTCCAAAACCAAAACGAATAGCTAGATAAAGAGAAAGCACACCGTAAATGAACCAGTAATCGCCAAAATTTAATACAGTACTGATGTAACCAACCAGAATTGCAAAGAATATTATTTCCGACATCCTTCCTTTCGAATTCAGTCTTTCCTTTAGAGGTCCGATTGCACCAGGTATGTTCTCATTGAAATACAAAAGTCCCGCGTTGCCGATCTTCTCAGTTAAAAAATATAACACAGGAACTGAAATGCCAAAAATAGAAATGAAATCTCCAAGTCCCGTGGTTACCAGAATATGCCAAAATTTTTCTTCAGGAATATCTCCTGCCATAAGAAAAACTACTTCCTGAAAGAACTTGCAAAGGATCAACGGAATTAAAATTCCGCCAATGAGAAAATAAAGAGTATTTCGAATATCAGGGAGCCAGTACTTTCCTTTAACAATACTGACAAAAAATAACCATGAAAGAAACGCAAATACCACTTCTGGCAAGCCATATAATGGCCACAACGCAATTTTTTCCAGGTCCCAAAATCCTGCACACAATACTGAGTTGATATAATACGGAAGCAAAACTCTTGGTCCCCACCAGTAAGTCAAAATGAGGGCGAACGGCCCTGGGAAATAAATAAGTGATGAGCCCGTTGTTACTTTAGACCAAAGGGAAATTTGTGTGCCAATAAAAAAAATAAATAAGGGCAACACCCAAGTCCACCAAGGAAGGGGATTATTGTTGTTATTATGTTCCTTTCGATCGCTCAAGATACTATCTACCTACAAGATACAATGGCAAGCCTAAATCTCCAACGCGCCTGTATTAGTTGAATGTGATAAGATAGCTGGCAAAAAAATTCCAGAAGAGTACGACACCAATTGAAATTAATTTAGCAAAGTAAAAGTTCGATTTGAATCGTCCGTGCAGCAAATAGATAATTGCATTACTTAGCAAAACGCCAACAATGGACAGGCTTAAGAATTTCATGAACTGATAGGCAACTTCAGGATCACTGCTTTGAAATGTCCAAAGGCGATTTAGAATAAAATTACTAGACGCTGCGGCTAAAAAGCCACAGGTATTGGAGAGATATTTATTGAATTTGAATTGCTCTTTGAATAAAAAGGTGATACCAAAATCCACTAACATTCCCGATAGACCCACTGTACCGAACTTCAAGAATTTAAAAAACAACGTTTCGGTTTCGGTCATTGGCCGGCTAGCGGGTTGATAAAAGTTCCGTTATAATTTTTCAATCTATAAAAAAAAGCATAGCGCATTATGTTTCCGCCGCGTTTTATTTCAACGGTATCTAAAGGCTCAATTTTTTCAAAAAATTTTCCAAACTGTCCATTTGGATCACTATATACATTACTCACCGCGATGTGGTAATAATCATTACCTTTTGTAATCCCTCCTCTAAGTACGTTGATCCATGCATACTTGTGAATATCGTTCATGTCTCCCACCAAAAATAAACTGCGATTGGAAGGTCGGGCGGCATAAAAATCAAGGTGTGCACCAGGAAACCATTTGTAGGAAATCACCCCAGAACCTACTTGCATTCTTCCCGCTTTCTCCTCCCGATCGGAAATTGATTTAAAGGATTCTCCGATTTGCTTCCACCCATAAAGATCTTGCGTAAAATCATATTCTCCGAAATCGGTAATTTGAGATTTCTTCCCTAATTGAAAGGGTGAATAGTTGATGATGTAAAACGCAACAAACATTACTGAAACAAGAAAATAGGAAGGGAACCTTACCCAGAAAAAAATCTTTTCGCTATTCGCATATTTCTCTGACCAATAGGTTGCTGCCAATAAGATCAAGGCAATGAAGGCCGGGCTTGTCCAATGAGGTAATGTCGAACGAAAAATGGAGAAACTCGTAAACACAGCCCACAATGGAATTGTCATCGAAAGTAAAATCCTTGAGTACCTTTGTTCAATACTATTTCGTTTCTTAAACAAAGCAATCAAGGCAATTACTATAAGGAAGTAATTAACAGGATTGTTATAGGCAACTTGTCCAAAAAGTTCAGTTAGAAAATAATCCGGTCTGACTTCAAAAGTAGGTGTTACGCGGTCAGTATGAAAAGTAAAGCTGATAAAATTATTTTGCAGGTTCCAGATTAGGACAGGTGACAAAACGATAAATGAAACTATCCCCGCGAGATAAAATGAATATTCCTTTAACCATTGGCGATTGTAAAAAACAGTATAGACGAAAACTCCAATCCACAAAAAAGCACCTTGATATTTTGAAAGCATTGCCAACCCTGCCACAACTCCAAACCAGATTATTTTTTTTCGTTCTTTACCGGTAATCGACTCTGTCGGTAAAAAATCAATTATTGTATTGATAGCCAATAACCAAAAGAAAACAAGCGGCGCATCCGGTGTAAGTGAAAAGCCACTGATAATGGAGCAATAAATTGAACCAACGAATAGAAAGGATGCATATAATCCAGTCAGAGAACTTTTGATCTTTGTCCCTATCCTAAAAATTATCCAGGTGCTCGCAGCAGAAAGAATGATAGGTCCGAGTCTAAGAAAGAAGTCATCTTTAAGAAATTGGTTCAAGGAAAATAATTGCGCAACTAAGCCAACCATTGGAGGATGATCAAAATGGCTCCAATCAGGATACATTGCATACGTCCAATAGTAGACCTCGTCATTGCCCAGTTCTATTTGGGAGGCAAAAAAAAGTCGAATCAGGGTCGCTATCGCAATCAGTTTTAAAACTGTCTTCTTATGTTGATTTTCTTGCACGCTAATAATTAATATACTTCAACATTTGAAATTACAGGACACGCTTTTGAAGCCAGAATAGTTAGTCTGATTTTATCCGTTTCAATTGGATCAATTTTCAAAATACGTTTATAACCAATGGTTGTTGCCTCGGCAACTTTCTTCCAGTGATGATCAGTCCATGCTTCAATTGAAAAAGATTTCACGCGTTGCCCCAGCTTGATGCTCTCCTGCAAGAGAATATATTTCACCTTTCTCACATTGGTTAGTTCAATTTCAATATTTCCAGTCACATTATCATCGTCCAATGTCCAGTAGGTTTCATCCTTCCCATCCGTTATGTTGCCTGGCGAGTACGTTTCATCGTTGCCACGAAATTCTCCTTTTACCGGAACACGGAGTGCGAGATTAGTTTTAAACTCTTCGTCCAAAATTTTACGAAAGCCTTGTAAGGATTTTAGATCATTTTCGTTGATAAGACCGCGCCTGTCGGGAGGAATATTCAACAACAACACTGCGCCACGTCCCACAGATTTTAAATAAATTTCAAAAAGTTGTTCAGGCGTTTTTACCATCGAATCTTCTTTTATATGATAAAACCACCCCGGACGAATTGACACATCACATTCCGCTGGAATCCACCGGGTTCCGTTTTCACTTCCTTCATTTAACAGTTTTTCTATTCCCGCTTTTCCTGCATAAAGCGTATCCGGGGTGATGGTGCACCAGTTGGTCTCCCCCGCAATTCCATTTTCATTGCCCGCCCAACGAACGCCAGGGCCAGCATCACTAAAAAAAATAACTTCAGGATCCATCTTTCTGACAAGATCAAGAGTTACAGGCCAGTCATAATAATTCCGACCATCAATTTTCCGCGCTTCCCTTTTGCCTCCATAAAATCCATCACCGCCATTAGCTCCATCAAACCACATTTCGAATACATCAGGATATTGAGAGAACAATTCTTTCAATTGGTCGCGATAATATTCAATGTAAGCTGGAGAGCCATAGACTTTGCTGTTACGATCCCACGGAGAAAGATAAATTCCGAATTTCAATCCTTCTTTTTTGCAAGCATCAGCAACTTCATGTACAATATCACCTGCGCCCTGTCCGGTTGCACTGGTCAGGCGGACATTTCGCCTTGGACTATTCTTCACAGAATGTTCTGTGTACTTACTTGGCCATAGACAAAAACCATCATGATGTTTGCAAGTGAGAATCACCCCTTTAAAACCAGCCTCCTTCAATACAGAAACCCATTGAGTCGCATTGAAATCAGTAGGATTAAAAACTTTTGTGCTTTCATCGCCATAGCCCCATTCTTTATCCGTAAACGTATTCATGGTAAAATGAACAAAGGCGTTCATTTCCATTTGATGCCAGGCCAATTGAGCTGATGAAGGCAAAGGCAAGATTGGAGCAGGCGGCAATACTTTTTTTGACGAACAGGATAAGCAAGCGAAAAGTAAAATGAACAGAACTATCTTATTCATACGGGCTGCATTTGTTGGAGGGCTTCATTTACGTTCTCTACCGGTAGCTGACATACTTTATTCCGGCAAACATAAATTAATGTTTTATCACCCCTTGCTTCCCGACCTAAAAACAAAGGCAAATCACTTTTTGATTTTGTACCTAAAAACAATGCAAAGGGAAAATAATTTTCCTGAACCATACTTCGTATCTTATTTAACTTACTCCCAACAATCACTACTTCATTTATTCCCATTGTAATTTCTGAGAACAAAATCGCCCAGTTGCTCATGTAAACAGGTTCTGTTGTTATAATACCCGAAAGTTTTGATGTCATCTCGATCGCTTTGCGTTTCCATTCATTATTATCCAATAAGGTGCCTAATCGAAATAAGTTTCGCGCCATTACAGAATTGGACGATGGAATCACATTGTCAAAGACTTCCTTCTTTTTGGCTATGAGTTGCTCCGCATTCACCGAAGAGAAATGAAAAAAACCATCTTTGGAATCGTAGAAATTTTTAAGAACATAATTTGTCCATCGTTCGGCCTCATTTAAAAATTTTTCCTCAAAGGTTACTTGATACAAGGATGAGTAGGCTTGAATTAAAAATGCATAATCCTCGAGGAAGCCTTCTGTTGTCGAATGCTTGTTTTTAAAAGCCCTGTGGACTTTGTTGGAAATTATCAGATTGCTCTCAATGAAAGAGATATTTTTCACAGCAATCTCAAGAAATATAGGATCGGCAAAAGCTTTATAACAATCGACCAATCCCTGGACAGTCATCGCGTTCCATCCGGTGAGAATCTTATCGTCCAACGTTGGCCTGACCTTCTTTTCCCGAAAGGCAAACATTTTTTTCTTTCCCTCTCCTACCAAAATATCAAGGTCATTTTGATTGATGTTGTGATCCTTCATGAATGATGTGGTTGATTCCATCCGGCACAAAATATTTAGTCCGTGCTCCCAGTTCCCTTCCTTGGTGATCTGGAAATATTCAGGCATGACTGAATGTATATCTCCAGTCGCATCCACCATTTCATCGTAGGTCCAGGCATAAAATTTTCCCTCTATCCCTTCGCTATCTGCATCAAGCGCAGAATAAAATCCTCCGTCTTTGTGCGTCATCTCTCGCTGAAGCCATCCAACAGTTTCATCAACAACCGATTTTAAAGAACTATCTTTCGTTATAGAATATGCTTCTGCATAAAGGCTTAGCAATTGAGCATTATCGTACAACATTTTCTCAAAATGCGGAGCAAACCATTCACCATCTACTGAGTACCTCGAAAAACCTCCACCTAACTGATCGTACAATCCAGCGTGGGTCATCTGCTTGAGTGTAAGCAACAACATGTCAAGTGCAGTCTTATTTTTTGAGGCAACATGATACCTCAACAACCACAACCACACGGATGGCATCACAAATTTCGGTGCCTTCTCAATACCTCCCCATTTATTGTCGAATTTGCTTTTGAGAATATCAAATTGCTGATCAAGTTTGTCTTTCTCAAAATTTCCAAGGCTTTCATCTTTGGCAAATCGATCAAGATCACTTCGCTGCAAATGATTGGCAAGATCATCAGCTGATTGATTTATTTCATCGCGTTTTACCTCAAACGTCTTTGCAATTTGTGCCAGTAACCGAACCCAATTTTGGGGAGGGAAATAAGTGCCACCATAAAATGGTTTTTGATTTGGTGTTAGAAACACATTCAAGGGCCACCCTCCGTTCATTCCCATCGCCTGCACCGCTTCCATATAAATATGGTCAATGTCTGGTCGCTCCTCCCTATCCACTTTGATGCAAACAAAACTTTCGTTCATTACTTTACCTACATCATGGTTCTCGAAAGATTCCCGTTCCATCACATGGCACCAATGACAAGAGGAGTATCCTATGCTTACCAAAATTGGTTTGTCAAGATTCTTTGCTTCTTCAAGGGATTCCGATCCCCACTCCTGCCAGTTTACAGGATTGTGTGCATGTTGAAGTAAATAAGGCGAGGTCGAATGGATTAGTTTGTTGGGCACTTTGAACTAAGGTTACTGGATTCTGGATGACGGGTTCTGGATTTCGGATATTTTGGACTTCAAGGTTTGAATTTCATTTGATAGATCAATCGTATTATTCATAATTTCTAAACGACCTAATACCGCGTTTAAGAACTTTTGGTGATTTTCAGATTTCGGGTGAAAAGGTCTGTGGCGTAAATCCTTTTCTATTTCTTTCCATTCATTTAGAAATTTTTTTGATGGCTCATCGAAATAGGATGTAACAAATCTCTCCCAAATGTATTCAACTGCTTCCTCAGTAGGGTGAAGTCGGTCAGTCTTATAAAAACGATAGTCGCGAAGATCATCCAGTAAAATTTCGTAGGCTGGAAAATATTCAACATCAGAAAATTGATTTGCTATTGAGTGACAAACAACGCGCAAGATTGATTTACTGAGCGAATTCAGTTCGAGAGTGTCTTTAAGATGCCTTACGGGGCTAACTGTTAAAACGATCTTATATTTCGAATTTACCAGTTTAAGTTTTGAATAAAGTTCCTGAAACGATTCTACAATTTCCTTTTCAGTTAAGAGTGATTTTGTAAAATTTAAGGAAGGTATTTTGTGACAATTTGCAACAATCGCATTATTACTTTTCAATCGGTAGACGAAAGCGGTTCCGTAAGTAATGATTATTCGATTTGAATTTGCTAAAAACTCATTAGCCTCTGCAATTGAATCTTTGATTTTGTCTTCAAGTTCCTGTCTGTTCGTTGATGAATAAGAAGAATGAAGTCCATAATTAAGATGTAACCCATCGTTTTGCAAATAACTTTCTGGAGACGGGAATGTATTCTCCAAAGCAAACAAGAGTGATTGGTGAATTGAACTAGGATTGTAAATTGTTCCAAACTGATTATTCCAAACTTTAAACTTATTTTCTACCAAATGATTGCCAATCTCATCGGCAAAGCAAGAGCCAATGGTAAAAACTTTATCCCTCAAACCTATTGGAGAAGCTGAAACAGAGGGGATCAATTCGGTGCGAAATTCCTTCATCTAAAAAATCAGAAGCATTTCAGTAAAAGTATCTATTTTTAAAAGTAAAATAAACTTATGCACCTGGTCTCCTGGAACGTGAATGGCATCCGCGCAATCGTCAAAAAAGAATTTGTAAACAATATACGCGCCATGTCGCCTGACATCTTGTGTCTTCAGGAAACGAAAGCCTCAACAGAAGATGTGCTAGCCACCTGTGAATTACTTCCTGAATACAAGGTATTTGCTAATTCCTCCAAAGCGCGTAAAGGCTATTCAGGAACAGCTATCTTAACCAAAGAGGAGCCCACGAATATTTCATTTGACCTTGGACTTGACGATCATGATCAGGAAGGCCGTGTGATCACAGCCGAATATCCGCATTATTTTCTGGTCACTGTATATACACCCAACGCTGGAGAAGGGCTAAAAAGGCTGGAGTATCGGCAATCCTGGGACGTCGCGTTTCGTGAGTATATGCAATGGCTTTTACGAAGAAAACCTGTAATCGCCTGTGGAGACTTCAATGTAGCCCATCAGGCAATCGACATTGCAAGACCCAAAGAGAACTACAACAAGAGCGCTGGTTATACACAGAAGGAGATTGACGGGTTCAGCAATTTGTTAAACACAGGGCTTGTAGACACATTCCGTCATTTTCATCCAATGGAGGTAAAATACACGTATTGGAATTTTGTCATTAGCGGCCGGGAAAAAAATATCGGGTGGAGGATAGATCATTTTTTGGTCAGCCAGAAATTGCTACCAAAAGTGAAGGAGGCTTTAATTTACAACGAGTATCACGGCTCAGATCATTGTCCGGTGGGAATTAAGTTTTAACTTGTTACAGTCATGGAAAAAATTCTATTCTTATCATTTTGCCTGATTGGCTTCGTTGCGAATGGCCAACAAATCAAGGTTACTTCCTCATTTGCCATTTCCGGTGAAGTTTTCTCTCCATTGACAGTGACCGAGAAAAACGGAAAAACGATTACAGAAATGGATGATTCTATACTCGTGGTATCAACCAAGGACTTTAAGACTGGAAGGAGAAATATGAAGGGACTTGCTTCGATTGAAGTGATGAGGGTAAAATAATTTCAGATATTTAACATCAAGCAGGTTTTCTCCGATGCATCTTGTTCCGCTTTCTTTTTGGTTAGACCAAAACCTTGCCCATACAATTCTCCACCTATCATTACTTGCGCTGTAAACTCTCTTCCCCGGCCGCGCTTATTCTCAGTGATTTCAAATTTGATCTCTTTCGTGTTGCGTTGGGCCCACTCAATCACTTTGCTTTTGTGATTGGATTCGGAATTGACGACCACCTCCAAATCAAAGTAAGGTTGAATCAATTTATCGATGACAAATTTCTTGCAACGCAAATAACCTTTATCGAGATACACTGCGCCAACCAAGGCTTCCAGGGTGTTTCCTAAAATTACTTTTTGCAATTGCGTATTCCTATTATCGTATTGTACAATGGATGCAATCCCAATTTTACGCGCCAGGTTGTTCAATGATTCCCGATTCACAATGCGCGAACGGATCTCGGTAAGGAATCCCTCATCTTTGAATGGGTATTTTTTAAAAAGGTAATCAGCAACTGTGGCACCAAGGATGGCATCACCTAAGTATTCAAGCCGCTCGTTCGATTCACGAAAACCTTCAATGTCCTTCGCCTTGCTGCTGTGAAGCGTAGCCAGTTTGTAGATTGCCAAATTGGACGGCGTAAAACCGCCGATGGTTTTAATGGCCGTTACTAATTTCTTGTCTTCTTTACTGTTTGGCTTTGATAAAGTAAGTAAGTTCCACACAAACCTACTCGACTTTTTTGAGGATGATGGAGAAGTTGTGCCCTCCAAAACCAAATGTATTGCTCAATGCAACATTGACCTTCCGGTGCTGTGCCTTATTGAAAGTAAGATTGAGGCGTGGATCAAGACCAGGATCATCCGTGAAGTGATTGATCGTAGGCGGAATAATTCCTTCATTGATAGCCAGTAAACAGGCAAGAGTTTCAATAGCTCCTGCTGCACCGAGCAAATGGCCCGTCATGCTCTTGGTAGAACTAATATTCAACTTATAAGCATGGTCTCCGAAGACTTTTTGAATGGCTTTGATTTCACCGATGTCACCAAGAGGGGTTGATGTGCCGTGTGTGTTGATGTAATCAACTTCCTCTGGCTTTATGCCTGCTTCTTCCAGGGCGTGTTCCATTACTTTGGTGATTCCAGCTCCCTCCGGATGCGGTGCGGTGATGTGATACGCGTCAGCGGTCATTCCGCCGCCTATTATTTCGCCAAGGATTTTTGCGCCACGCTTTTTCGCATGTTCGTATTCTTCCAAAATCAGAGCACCTGCACCTTCACCTAATACAAATCCATCACGGTCTTTGTCATAAGGTCTTGAGGCTGTTTCTGGTGAATCATTTCTTTCAGATAACGCTTTTAGAGCGTTGAATCCACCTACCCCCGCAATGCAAACCGCAGCTTCCGAACCACCCGTTACAATGATATCCGACTTTCCTAACTTAATGTAAGTGTAAGCATCATAAATGGCATTGGTGGATGATGCGCATGCCGAAACTGTTACGAAATTAGGTCCGCGGAACCCGTATTTAATGGAGATATGACCCGCACTGAGGTCTGGAATCATTTTTGGAATGAAGAAAGGATTGAATCGTGGGGTGCCGTCACCTGCTGCATACGATCTCATTTCTTCTTGAAAAGTAAGCAACCCTCCGATGCCCGATCCCCAGATCACACCAACACGGTCGGGATCTAAATCGGCCAACGGAAGGTTAGAATTTTTTATTGCTTCATCAACCACAGCCATGGCATACTGTGTGAACGGATCCATCTTCCTTGATTCTTTTCGGTCGATGAATTTTTCCGGGTCAAAACCTCTTACTTCACAGGCAAATTTTGTTTTGAACTTAGTGGTGTCAAACTTGGTAATTGGGGCTGCGCCACTTTTTCCATTTTTCAAGCCCTCCCAAAATTCTGGGAGTGTGTTGCCAATGGCTGTGAGTGCGCCAGCGCCCGTGATTACTACCCGTTTGAAAGTCATGGGGTGGCGTATGTATTATTTTTTTACGTTTTCTTCCAAATAAGAGATCGCCTGACCGACAGTCGCGATGTTTTCGGCTTGGTCATCCGGAATAGAAAGGTTGAATTCCTTTTCAAACTCCATAATGAGTTCTACGGTGTCGAGGCTATCAGCGCCAAGGTCGTTGGTAAAGCTTGCCTCAGGGGTCACTTCGGATTCTTCAACGCCTAGCTTGTCGATGATGATCTGCTTTACTTTTTGTGCAATTTCAGACATGATTGTATGGTTTAGAGATTCAAAAAACGATGCAAAGAAAGGGATTTGGGGGGAGATTGTCAAACTTTTTGCTTTTGGGTCTACAATCGTGAAATTTGGTAAAAAAGACTAGAAAATCTGCCACCAATATTTCTGTCTGCTTTGATCTCAATCCTATTATGAAGAAAAAACGTCTTGACATCGAGTATTCTTTCGACTTTGAATTATATGGGATTATTTCGACGGTTAAGGCTTATAAATTAGCGTGGCAATTGAACCACGCATTGGGTAGCAAATTGGTAAAATCAGAAGATTATGAGGTGATGGGCAAAAACAAAGTCGTTATTAATTATTTACATTATGCGCAAATCAGTGAAGTGAATTCCCTTAAACTATTTAAGAACAAACCGAATGAAGAAAGTAGTACCAAAGATTTCCTCGTGCCCGAGCATTCTCATTTTGACTTTATTTTATTAGCCCATGGTGAGGCATATGCCGACAGCAATCGTTTGCAGGAACTCTTGCGCAATATTCCTTCCATTGAATTAGTGGCTTTTATACCTTTGGCCGCCCTAAAAACTAAGGAGTACTTTATTTTCTAACCCAATTCTATAACTGATGGAACGCATCTCTTACAACAAAACGAAAATCGTAGCTACCGTAGGCCCTGCCTCTCACTCCAAGGAAATGTTACGCGCTTTACTTACTGAAGGCGTTGATGTATTCCGATTGAATTTTTCTCACGGGACACATGAAGATCACCTCAAGGTGATTAATAATGTACGTGAACTCAATAAGGAAATGGGAACCAATGTGGCATTGTTACAAGATTTGCAAGGACCGAAAATCCGTGTCAACGATGTACAACCGGGTGTGGAATTAGTAGCAGGCCAGGAGTTAATCATTACGACTCGTCAGCTCATGGGTAACCAGGAAATTGTGAGTACCTCCTATGAAGGCTTGCCCCACGATGTGAAAGTTGGCGACATGATTTTGATTGATGATGGGAAAATAGAATTGAAGGTGAAAGAGGTACGTGATATTGATGTGATCACCACCGTAATTTATGGCGGTCCGCTTAAACCACGCAAAGGAATAAACCTCCCCTTCTCAAAAGTTTCGGCTCCTTCATTAACTGAAAAAGATTTAAAAGACCTCGAGTTTGGACTAAAACACCACGTGAATTGGGTAGCCTTGTCATTCGTACGAAAATCAAAAGATATTGAATCGCTGCGCGAGATCATTAACAAAAACAATTCTGTTACACGAATCGTGGCGAAAATTGAAAAGCCAGAGGCATTAGAAAATATTGACGCAATTATTGCTGCCACCGATGCAGTCATGGTAGCCCGTGGGGATTTGGGTGTAGAAGTTTGGATGGAGGAAGTTCCAATGATCCAAAAGATGCTTGTTGAGAAATGCAATAAAGCGGCTAAGCCGGTAATCGTCGCTACTCAAATGATGGAGAGTATGATTGAAAATCCACGGCCAACACGAGCGGAAACAAACGATGTGGCCAATGCGGTGATGGATGGTGCCGACGCCTTAATGCTGTCGGCGGAGACTGCTTCTGGAAAATATCCGATCGAAGTAATACGCAGTATGGTGCGCACCATTGGATCTGTGGAAAAACAAGGCGATATCTTTTACAAGTTCCACGATCCAGATCCTAATTCTCCAAACTTCTTTAATGACAGTTTAATCCTTACTGCCTGCAAATTGGCAAAGGATGTAAATGCGAAAGCTATTGTTGGAATGACATTGCAAGGCTACAGCGCCTTCAAAGCATCTTCGCATCGACCGAATGCCAACATCTTTGCCTTCACCAGCAAAAATGAAATTCTCAACACCATGAATCTGGTTTGGGCAACCCGGGCTTACCATTACGACAAATCCGCGAGTACCGACGAAACGATCGCAGACGTTGAAGCCGTATTGAAAAAAGACGGGCATGTTAAGTCGGGCGACATTTTTATTGTACTAGCGAGTATGCCCATCAATGAACGGGGCCGCACGAATACTATTAAGGTTAATGTCGTCAAATGAGTTAATCGTTATTAGTTAATCGTTATTAGTTATTGGTTAATCGGTCAAGTTACTCGTTGGCCGGCTACTAACAGGTAATGATTAACGATTAAAAGATAAGGGTTCCACTAAAATTACTTCCTCACGTTCAACAACAACCATACCCGCAGGGTCGCCTTTGCGTTTGCGCACAAATTTTTTAAGCGTGAATGCCACAGGACAAAGTGATTCGTTCTTCCTTTTCGAGTTATAGGCTGCCAAACCGGCGGCATACTCGATTACTTCTTTCGGAAAAGTTTTACCCGACTGAAATTTAATGAGCACATGCGAACCTGCTACATCTTTCGCGTGAAGCCATAAGTCATCTTTATAAGAATATTTTAGCGTAAGCTTGTCGTTAGCCTCTGCATTTCGGCCTACTAAAATTTTGTAGCCCTTAAATAGAAATTCGTGGAAAGGCAAATTCTCCACCTGAACTGATCGCTTTCTATCAAGCCCGGCTTCTGTAATAATTTTTCTAAAAACTTTCAACTCCTCCGATTTCTCACAGGAGTCAATCCATTCCTTAAGTTTCAAAATTTCATTCTCTTTTTGAATAATTCCCGCTTTTAGTTTGTCAATTTCAATTTGTTGGTTTCGGGATTTTCGATAGAATGCCTCCGCGTTCTTTTGGGGATTTAATTCTGGTTTAAGCTTTATTTCTACGATGCTATTGTCATAAAAACTCGGAAGGGAAATATTTTTCATTCCCATTCTAATGTCGTTCAGATGTGCCATGATCAAGTCTCCCCAAAGCTGATAGTGATGATCATCGGTCAATTCGGTCAGTTTCTGTGCATTCTTTTTCAGGTAACTCTCACTTCCTTTTAATTTCGCCTGAAGTTGATGAATTGCTTCACTCTTTTCCTTATAGAATACCTGATCGTGAGTGAGTCGAAAAGAAAATTCGTTGATGGCGAGAATGGGATCAGAAAACTCCTTAACGATATTTTCGATAGGAAGAAGGCTGAAAAGAAACATCCCTTTTTTTTCAATTAAATAGAACTTCGGCTTTTCCAACAGTCGCCATGCTTGCTGGAACAATTTCCATTGACCTTCTTTATCTGATTCGTTGAATTTATTATCCTCCAGATAATTCCACACCAATTTCCCAAATGTAAAGTAGGCTTTACTTAGCGAAGAAATATTATTCAGGAAATTCTGCTTACTGAAATCAATTATTCGGTTCAATTTATCAGGCGTGATTTCAAAATCGGTTTGCAGGTGATTCCTGAAAATTTCTTCTACTACGTCGTCTTTTAAGAATAGTATGTTTGCAAAGTTGTTGTGCATCTTAAAAATCAAAGAGCGTTTATCTTCTAACTGGAGTGAAAAACTTCTCTCGTTTTCAAACTGTTTAACATGGAGGACCTTCTTCAAAATTATTTCTTTGAATAAATCAACACTGTTTTTTCTTGCTCTATGAAAATTCTCCGGAAAAGAAAGGCAACAAAACCCAGGAGATAAATTTGCATTGATAAAAAAGGAGTTTTGAGAATTGTTCAGTTCAATGATTAATTCATCTTTATTCTGACTAAAGCATGACACAATCGTGAAACCGGCAATTTTATCATTGAGTTGTGTACTCAACTGCCGAAGGAAATAATAATTGTTGTGCACAACTACAAAGTTACTGTCAGTCCATCGTGTGCCAAAGCAATGCTTTCCGGCAGTTCTTTGTTTACCACCTGGTGTAAGCCCATCTTGTGGCTGATGTGTGTGAAGTAGGTTTGCTCCGCCCCAATCCTTGCTGCCTGAACAATGGCTTCCTGCAAATTGAAATGAGAAATGTGTTTCTCTTTTTGGAGAGCATTCAATACCAATACCTTTGTGCCTTTCAGTTTTTCTATCGTCTCGTCGGGAATCAAGTTAGCATCCGTGATATAACTAAAGTCACCAATCCTGAAACCAAGTACTGGCATGAGTAAATGCTGAACTGGTAATGGCAGAATTTTTATTCCATTGATTTCAAATTCACCTTCGTTCAATTCGAGCAAATTCAAAATTGGTGTACCCGGATATTTTTGTGTTTCGAAGGCATAATAGAATTCCTTCTTAACCTGATCCAATGTTTTTGCAGTGCCGTAAATTGGCATACTTCGCTCTTGCAAAAAATTAAAAGCCCGAACATCATCGAGGCCCGCAATATGATCTTTGTGTGAATGGGTAAGCAGAACGGCATCTAGCGTTGAGATTCTCTCTCTCAACATCTGCTGACGAAAATCAGGGCCGGTGTCAATTACCAAACTGGTGCCACCAATTTCCAGGTACACCGATACGCGTAATCTTTTGTCGCGGTAATCCAGTGAACGGCATACCTCACACTCGCACCCGATCACGGGCACGCCCTGCGAGGTGCCGGTGCCTAGGAATGTGATTTTCAAAATTTAAGATTTCATTTCATTAAGACGCCACCATCAGATGTGTACCTCTGTCTTGGTTAATTCTTCATGAAGCGTAAGGTTTTTCTCGCTGAATTTAGAAGTATCCAAAGGCACAATGCGTATAATATCAAGCAATGCATTGATTTTGCCTTCCATCGTGAAGAACTTGTTCACAATCATTATTTTTTGCTCCCGCAAAAGGCAATATCCAGCCTTAAAATTTCCTTTCTCGTAGCGTAAAATGTAATCCGATTCGGCTATCAGGTCCTCCAGCTTAGCCAAGAACTGGTTCGTATATTTAATCATTTTAGGGCGGTGGTTTGCCTGCAAGTTACAGATGAAATCAGAAGGTACAAAGTGCAAAGTTTAAAGTACAAATTGAGTGGCTACATTTGCGACTGTGAAAAAGCTTATGGTAATAGTTGGGCCTACTGCAGTGGGTAAAACAGCTGCTGCCATTTCAGCTGCCGAAAAACTGGGTACTGAAATTATCTCAGCAGATTCGCGTCAGGTTTTTAAAGAAACAAACATTGGTACTGCCAAGCCAACTTCCGAAGAATTAAAAAAAATAACTCATCATTTTATTGGAAATAAGTCCATTCACCAGGACTATGATGCTGGACAATATGGTCGAGAGGCCCTTTCTCTTATCAATGAATTATTTAAAAAATATGATTGGCTGGTGATGGTGGGAGGATCTGGCCTTTATATTAAGGCAGCACTTGAAGGGTTTGACACAATGCCCGAAATACCCGGAGGATTGAGAACTAAAATCATCGAGGAATATCAGGCAAAAGGTCTTTCCTGGTTACAGAAAGAAGTTGAGCAAAATGATCCGGATTTTTTCTTAGCAGTTGATCAACAAAATCCTCAGAGGCTTATGCGTGCGCTCGAACTCTTTCGGGCATCGGGTATACCCATGAATTCTCTTCGTGTTAAGGAGAAAGTTGATCTTCCTTTTGAGGTATTCAAAATCGGATTGAATATTCCCCGAGAGGTATTGTATGAACGGATCGATTCACGCATGGATAAAATGATAGCGGCAGGTTTATTCGATGAGGCCAGACAATTTTATCCTAACAAAAATCTTAATGCACTCCAAACAGTCGGCTATCGCGAAATTTTCGATTATTTCGATGGGCTGTACGATTACGAAGAGGCTGTTCGTTTGCTTAAAAGAAACTCTCGCCGGTATGCTAAGAGGCAATTGACGTGGTTCCTGCGCGATCAGGAAATTACCTGGTTTGAAAACGAGAAAGAAATTCTGAACTGGCTTGGAGGCAAAATCGTTCTCGCTTAGTCGTTAATTGCTACTTTTATAAGATGAACGGCTTCTTTCGAAGGATCATCAGGTATTTTTTCAGCGGTACCATTTTTATTGTGCCTTTGGTGGCCACAGCCTATTTTATTTATGTATCCTTTCGTTGGTTGGACAGCCGATTGAATCTGCCTTATCCGGGACTAGGATTCGTTATTATACTAACCGCCATTACCATCTTCGGTTATTTCTCCTCCATTTTCGCGTTTCGAAGATTGGGAGAGTGGTTCGATCATCTGGTCAATAAAATTCCTTTGGTTAAACTGGTTTACTCTTCCATCAAAGATTTGCTGGCGGCGTTTGTGGGCGACAAAAAGAAATTTGACAGACCAGTACTAGTGACGATTAATAAGGAAAATCAACTTCATAGAATCGGTTTTATTACCCAATCCGACCTTTCTGAGCTTGGATTAAAGGATATGGTAGTGGTTTACTTCCCGCAATCGTATGCTGTAGCAGGCGATCACTTTGTAGTGCCTAAAGAAAATGTAAAACCCCTTAATGTGCCTGGCCCCGCAGCAATGAAATTCATTGTTTCTGGAGGTGTTTCTGGTTTTAGCGAAGGATAACCTTCCTATACCCTTGAGCATTTCAGTAGTAACTAAATTCAAAAGGCTGTAAGAACTAAACGTTATTAGTGTGAAAATGACAATAAAGGATTCCTAACAAGAATTAGACGGGAAATTATTCCCAAATAAAATTTCCCAAATGGTCCTTGGTGGCGTTATAACTATTGCTGGCTTCACTTTTTGCAGATTAAACCTGGTTGCACCGCTTACAGGCATAAGAAAACTTACATCAGAAAGTATCTCATAAAGGTAGGCAACTGCCAACAGGAGCGGGACTCTACATTTGCCTCATCAAACACAAACAAAAAAAACAATATGAAAACCGTAAAAGTATTTGTCGCCGCGTTAGTAATGATGGTTAGCTCTGCAGCATTTTCACAGGAGCGTCCTATGCACGAAGTTTATTCTATGATGGTATTTAACTTCGTGAAGTATGTTCAGTGGCCCACTGACAACAACAAAGAGTTTGTTATTGGAGTTGTTGGAAATACCGAGATGTACAACACGCTTAATACCTGGTATGCAGGCAAAGCAAAAGGCACTAAGACTTATGTCATTAAGAAATTTAACAACGCAGCGGAAGTCACAGATTGCCAGGTGGTCTTCATTGACCGTAGCAAAAGCAGTGAGTTCGAAGCTGTAAACAATAAAGTAAAAGGAAAAGGAACATTGGTTGTAACTGACCGCAACGGTTTAGGCTCAAGAGGCAGCTGCATCAATTTCAAGACTGTAGATGAGAAACTTCGTTTTGAATTGAACCAGCAAGCTATCGAGGCTTCCAACCTGAAAGTTGCCGGTGCACTTACCAGTATGGCTATATTAATCTAAAGGGTTTAGGTTTGTGTAAAGAAAGGCCCCGGGTAAACACCGGGGTTTTTTGTTTTTCTATTATGATTGTAGTTGCCTTTGCTCTAAGGACCCGCTTAATTGAACTTCAGACAGTCAAGAATTAATGGCTGCACTGACTTAAATCATAGAGGCTTTGAAGCGTTGAGTGCTTATTTGTATATTTTATGCCATAAGCTAACCAACAATAACCTTTCAACCCTTGATGTAATGCCCAATCATTTGAATAGATCTGGAAGCAAACTGTTCAATACGGGAGTTACAACCGAAATGGCCCACTCGGAGAAAAGCGCCATCCGGATCACCAACATTGGTGGTTTCATTGTCCTGGTTGCTACCGTTTTCTATTTCATTTATGATCTGATTTTTTTGCCCGCACGGGAAACTCCGGCTCAGAGGTTTTGGTTTTTTGCCCTTCACATCGGTTCAGTCCTTATTTTCTTTGTCGTACTTTTTTTAAACAAGCGCGGGTTGTCAATTTATGCAAGAGTGCTTCTCATTCTAGTGCTCACATCAATTAATTCGATGAACAGTCTTGCGCTGGGCCAACCCTTTCGAACTGAGATGTATTTGTACATCCTGGCCGCATCAACTTTTGTTATTTTTGACGACCTGAGATTCACCATCCCTCTCTTTCTTCTACAGGGGGTAGCCTACTTTTTCACGGCTGTGCATATTGTTTCCGTCCACCCCAGCATCATAGCAACTCAATCCGGGCTCCCGATTAGAATTGGCATCGCTTTCACAATTTTATTCTTTGTTTTGTTTTTCCTGAAACGCGAAACAGTGCGTTATCAGCGCGAGATTGAAAGAAAGAATTACCAACTTTCAATAGACCGGACAAATTCTGAAAAACTTTTGTTCACTAAGGATAAGATCTTTTCTATACTAAGCCATGATTTGAGAATCTTATTGACAATGCCAGACAGCCGGTGTGTTTCTTTGCTGATGATAGAATAATATTCCTGTTTTTTCTCATCGGATTTTACTCTGCCCATTTCCAGGGTTTCAGCAAACATACTAATGAGCGCCAAAGGTGTTCTGATTTCATGGGAAACATTCGAAACAAAATCAGTTTTATTTTGTGCCAACTGTACTTCCTTTCTCACATTCCTGAAAGCAAGTACAAGGGCGATAATGAGCACTACATCAAGTCCGATTAATAAAATCAGATTGGTGTTGCTGCGATCCCTGACGATTTGTTTAAGTGATGCGCCTTGGGTACGGATGCCAAGCGCATAATCGGGGAAGATCCAAAAATCTTTGGATAAGGTTGCTGATAAAAGTGATGTCGTATCATTCTGCATCGTAGAGTACACAAGTCGGTGGGTAGATTTATCGAATGCCGACAAAATAAACTGATCCTTCGAAATCGTCTGGAGCTTCGGCCCCACCATGTCTTCAACGAAGTTAACCGGGTTAATGAGAAGCCCGGCAACCCTTAATCCTTGGTTACTCTCAATAATAAAAAACAATAATTGAAAATTTTCTGATCCTTTCCACCCGGGTTTACTGACTCCGGTCTTTTGAAAACCACTCTTCTTGTATTTTATCAATTGCTGGATTTGTGCTGCGCTTTGTTTCAAACTGGCCTCAACGCTTGCTCGAACAGAATCAGAGGGAAGATTGTCCAATAAATAAATATGTGT
>Ga0207112_1044_pt1 | contig 32257 bp, 31 predicted proteins | sample Alteio_BWMinHeat_72_FD_153549 | JGI IMG/M metagenome (GOLD analysis project Ga0207112, IMG submission 153549) | Enriched cells from forest soil in Barre Woods Harvard Forest LTER site, Petersham, Massachusetts, United States -... | ecosystem: Environmental > Terrestrial > Soil > Temperate forest >...
TCCGGAGCAAGCGGTGGAACTTACAACGTCATTGCTGGCGGCACGGGCTTCGGCACTATTGGTAGCTTGGCAGATGTGACGCTTTGCAAAGCATCAACCTCGTTAGGTACCTATGTCCTGGCAACGGCAAATTCTACGTCCGATCCACGGATGGAAAGGACTTTCCTTTCTTTCACCGATCTCACAACCAACATTTACGTAGGCTCGACTAATGCCGCCACTTCTCCATTACCGATAGAGCTTTTAAGTTTTACTGGTGAACCAAAAAAATACGGTGTTGATCTTCAATGGAAAACCGCTTCTGAAATCAACAATGATTATTTCACGGTATTGCGCTCATCATCAGGCACTAATTTTGAATCTCTTGGAACGGTGAAAGGAAATGGAACAACCAATTCAACTCATGTCTACGCATTAACTGATTTCAAACCAACTCTTGGAAACAATTACTACCGATTGAGTCAAACAGACTTTGATGGCCGAAACACTTCATCAGAAACCATCATTGTCAATGTACTTAGCCTTGAGCCGCTCGTATCAATTTATCCGAATCCTATTTCTCAAAGCCAATTGCTGAATGTAGTCATTAATGGACTTCAAACTAATAGCCCTACCGAGGTTCAAATTGTAGATATGCAAGGCACAAAGGTTAATGGAGGTACTATTGATACCGATTCCGATGGCTCACTTAAAACATCCATTTCGTTAACTGGACTTTCGGCCGGACTTTATATTTTGAAAGTTCAGAACGTACATTACAAATTCATCATCGAATAAAAAACCAAAGCTATCACTCAGAGGCTCTCCAATAGGAGGGCCTTTTTTTTAACTCCTTCTTCTGCTATTTAGCTGTAGTTTTAAAGATATATTTGCCCACTTAAACCCGTTATGAACATCCTAATTATTGGTAATGGAGGCCGCGAACACGCCTTTGCCTGGAAAATAAATGAAAGTCCGCTGTGTCAAAATTTGTATGTAGCCCCGGGCAATGCTGGCACCGCCCTGTTTGCTACAAATGTGCCACTCGCTGTTGATGACTTCAATAAATTGGGCGCTTTCTGTGCCGACATGAAAATCAACTTAATTTTGGTAGGTCCGGAAGTTCCGCTTGTAAAAGGAATTCGGGATTATTTTGAATCAAACTCACCACTAAAAAATATTTTGATAGTTGGGCCGGGTATGACCGGAGCGCAACTTGAAGGCAGCAAGGATTTCTCAAAACAATTCATGCTTCGGCATAAAATTCCAACTGCAAAGGCAAAAACATTTCTTAGTAACCAAACAAAAGAAGCACAGCAATATATAGAAAGCTTCCATCCCCCTATTGTTCTAAAAGCCGATGGGTTAGCTGCAGGGAAAGGTGTAGTAATTGCTTCATCGGTGATCGAAGCCGTATCCGTTGTTCAAGAAATGCTGGAAGAGAAAAAATTTGGCGACGCCGGTTCAAAAGTCTTAATTGAAGAATTTTTAGATGGAATTGAACTTTCTGTTTTTATTTTAACCGATGGAAGTAATTATGTGATTTTGCCTGAAGCAAAAGATTACAAACGCATAGGTGATCATGACTTGGGACCTAACACTGGTGGGATGGGATCCGTTTCCCCTGTGTCGTTTGCTGATAAGGCTTTCATGAAAAAGGTAGAAGAAAAAATTATCAGACCAACTGTTAATGGCTTGAAAAAAGAAAAAATCGATTATCAGGGATTTATTTTTATCGGGTTGATGAAGGTGAAAGATGAGCCCTTTGTGATTGAATATAATGCGCGCATGGGCGATCCTGAAACACAATCCGTCTTGGTAAGAATTAAAAATGATTTTGTTGAACTTTTAGTAGCCTGTGCTAAAGGTGAATTGAAAAATCACACAATTGAAATTGACCCGTCATTTGCAGTGACAGTAGTGATGGCTGCTGGTGGCTATCCAGAGACGTATGAAAAAGGAAAGGTTATTTCTGGATTGGGTATTGTCAAAGCTCAAGTATTTCATGCCGGCACAAAAAATATTCATGGCCAAATCGTGACTGATGGTGGCCGCGTACTTGCTGTAACAGGAAATGGAAAAACCTTAAATGATGCAATCCAGGACAGCTATAACTCAGTCAAAAAAATTAACTGGGAAGGTGCTTATTTCCGAGAGGATATCGGGCAAGATTTACTGAAATTATGAAAACCGTCAGTCAAAGATTTATCAATTGATTTCTTCCCTTTTTATCCAAATCAACCATCAAACTACAATACTTGCCCAAGCCATCTCTACACTGTAACTTTAAACCATTAATTGTATAAAAATCTCTACTAATGGGCTGTGCGTGCGGAACAAAAAAAGATGGAAAGGTAGGCGGGTGCCAGAACAATGGCGCTTGCGGCACGGGTGGCTGTAATAAGATGAATGTATTCGATTGGCTAAGCAATATGGATATGCCTGCGGAGGACAGATTTGATGTGGTGGAAGTTCGTTTTAAAAATGGCAGAAAAGATTTTTATAGAAAACCCAAAATTTTATCACTCTACACTGGCGATGCAGTAGTTGTAGAAATTCAAACTGGTCATCATATTGGCTATGTCTCAATGCAGGGAGAGTTGGTTCGTTTGCAAATGCAAAAAAAGAAAGTCGCTAATGACGATGAGATAAAAAAAATCTATCGAATAGCTCACCCAAAAGACCTTGAAAAACATGAAGAAGTAAAAAATCGGGAGTTGCCATCCCTTTATCGCGCCCGTGAAATTATTCGCGAAATGAAATTAGGCATGAAACTTTCAGATGTCGAGTTTCAAGCGGACAACACAAAAGCGGTTTTTTTCTATTCTGCAGACGAGCGTGTTGACTTTCGCGAATTAATCAAAATCCTGGCCGGCGAATTCAAGGTTCGGGTTGAAATGCGGCAAATCAGCTTACGCCAGGAAGCCGGACGACTTGGTGGTATTGGTGTTTGTGGTCGTGAACTTTGCTGCTCTACATGGCTCAGCGATTTTAAAAACGTTGCAACTAGTGCTGCTCGATATCAAAATCTTTCCCTCAATCCAAGCAAACTTTCTGGTCAGTGCGGCAGGTTAAAATGTTGTCTCAATTATGAATTAGAAACCTACATCGAGGCATTGAAATTTATTCCAGATATAGAAGCCCCTCTATTGACCGAAAAAGGAGAAGCGAAACTTCAAAAGACGGACATCTTCCGTAAGATCATGTGGTTTGCTTATAAAGAAGAGAATAATTGGTACGCACTGAATGTGGATCGAGTGAATGAAATTCTTGAGCTCAATCGTCAAGGAAAGAAACCTGCCAACCTTGAACTTAATGAAGAGGAAGTTAAAATTCCTATCGCTACATTAAACAGTGATTTGGCAACTCTTGACAAAAAATTCCAAGAGCGAGGTAAAAATAAAAGCCGCAGCCAGAACCGCGGCCGAGGAGATAATCGCGGGAACAGAAATCCCAACCAAAGAAATCCTAATAATCCCAATCGGCCCAACCCTAATAAACCGAACAACCGCAAAGGATGAGGATTTGTTTTAGTTTTACAATTTCTATTTTACTCTGTTGCTGTGACTCAAAAAGAGTCTTTGAAGACAATGTCGAGTTTCGTGAACGCGCTTGGAAGAGTGCGGCACCTGTTCAATTTGAATTTCAGATTGCTGATACATCTAAGAGGTACAACTTGTTGATGAATATTCGAAATTCACTCGATTATCCTTATGCAAGAATATTTGTGAATTACGATTTAGTAAAACAAGACAACACTTCGCTTAGCAAAGAAATGATATCTGAATATCTATTTGATCAGAAAACAGGGAAACCATTTGGCACCAGTGGTATCGGCGATATCTATGACCATCAATTTATTATTCTAAAAAATTACTCATTTGATAAAGCTGGGCCTTATAAGGTAAAGCTCGCTCAGTTTATGCGAATGGATACTATTCCTGGAATTCTTGCCGTTGGCCTCCGGGTAGAAAAAGTCGGAGAATAATTTTATCCCGTAAACTCTCTCAGAATTTTTTGCGTGTGATTTCTCATTAAACGAGGGCCCCACTGCCGCACTACATGCGAAGAAGCCAAAGCAGCCAGTTTTCCCGATCCTGCGTAACTATGCCCATGCGTAATTCCGTAAAGAAATGCCCCGGCAAACATATCGCCTGCACCATTCGTGTCAACAGCATTAGCAGGAAAAGGTTCGATATTAATGAATGCATCTCCATCATAAACCAATGCTCCTTTTGCACCTAGCGTGACGATAAAACGTTTTGCAGTTTGCTTCAACTTCTCGCGGGCATCAACCAATGAATCAGTGCCCGTAAAGATCATCGCCTCCTCATCATTGCAGAACAGTAAATCCACACTTGCACCTACAATTTCTTCCATCTGTTTTGAGAAATACTTTACCATGCTTGGGTCGGAGAAAGTAAGCGCAACTTCAATTTTATTTTTCTCCGCTATCTTTTTAGCCTCCTTGATCGCCTCAAGACCCTTCGGACTTGCTACTAAATAACCTTCGAGATAAACATATTTTGAACTTGTAATGGCTTCTTCATTCAGGTGTTCGGGTGATAAAAAAGAACTTATACCCAAAAATGTATTCATGGTGCGTTGCGCATCCGGTGAAGTCATTACCAAGCATCGGCCTGAGTGGCCCTTTGGGGAATGTTCAAATTTCAAATTTGTATCAACACCATGATGATTTAAATCATCTAGAAAAAATTCTCCTAATTCATCATGAGCTACAAGGCAAGAGTAAAAGCCTTTTCCTCCTAACTGACTTAATGCCACCACTGTATTGCCCGCTGAACCTCCTCCGCTAATTTTACTTTTCTTCATGTCTATAGCACTCATCAAGTGAAGTTGCCGTTTTTCGTCAACGAGTGTCATAACTCCTTTCTCGACTTCATTCTTGATAAAAAACTCATCGTCTACCTCTGTGACAATATCTACAATGGCATTTCCAATGCCGAACACGTCATACTTCATGGCTGTGGTTTTAGTGTCTTTTATTTGATCTATAGAAGGAATTCGTTTCTTGAACACATTTTTCAGCCGACAATTAACTTTTGGCCTGGCTGAAGTTTGTCTTCCTTCAAGTTATTGAGACTTTTGATTTTCTCGATTGTTACTCCAGGTACTTTTTTGGAAATATCCCATAAGGTATCCCCTGGCTGAACAGTATAGGTCTTAGAATCCTGAGGATATTGAACTGAAGATGTGTGAAAGGTTGCTTGGTTTGCTTTAGCAGAATTGCTAGCCCAAATAATCAATCGCTGCCCTACTCTTATTAAATTCCCTCGAAGGTTATTCCATTCTTTAAGGTTTCGTATGCTTACCCCAAAACGCTGTGCAATTGTTCCTAACACATCGCCATTTCTAACACAGTATACATTTCGATCTCGTCCATTGGTATAGTCGCCAGTAACTTTAGCCAATGCTTCCACCTCTCTCTTTCCTATCGCAGCCGAATCCAAAATTGTTTTACGATTCTGTGATAATAATTCTTTTGCTGATTTAGGGACTTTAATTGTTCGATGTTTACCATCTTCAGGAATTGCATTTCCCTTAATATGGGGATTTAGACTCTGCAAGTCTTCAACACATATACCCGTCATTTTCGCAAACGTTTCAAGGTGGAGGAATTGATTGAGCGCGATCGTATCATGGGGAAGAATTTCTTCACGCTGGTACTCTTGAATGTTATGTTCCGTTGCATAATTCACCGCATAAATTATTGCAATATATTGTGGTACATAAGAACGGGTCTCGCGTGGCAGGTACGGATAGATTTCCCAAAATGTCTTCTTATAGCCCGATCTGCGAACAGCCCACCTTACAGTACCAGGGCCCGAATTATAAGCTGCTAATGCCAGATGCCAATTGTGAAAGATTGAATATAACTGAGATAGATACCTGCAAGCCGCATCAGTTGCCTTTTCAGGATCCATCCGGTCGTCTGTGAACCAGTTATTGTGAAGGCCAAAATAGCTGCCCGTTCCCGACATGAATTGCCACAAACCCACAGCTCGTGCTGCTGACGCTGCTCGCGGATTTAATCCGGATTCTATAATTGATAAATATTTTAACTCATCAGGAAGACCATACTCCTTTAATTTTTTCTCAAATAATGGAAAATAAAGATCCCTCCTTCTCAAAACCATTTTTGTATAATCACGGTCACGTACAGTGAAATAATCAATAAATGCATGAACCTTGCTGTTATAGCTTAGTTCAATCGTCTTCTGTAGACATCCCAATCGATCGGCAACCAATTCCGGGCTCTCATCTCCAGGGATAAAATCAATATCGGAAGGTAAACTGACTAGTTCAGTCTTAACTGTGTCCTTTAATATCAATGAATCGACAACAATAGGAGATTGGACTTCGACAATAGAATCTTTCTCCTCTGCACTTTGCGCGTAGACTGAAACTGTGATTACAGAAAAAATTATGGTTACAAACTTCCTCATCTCAATTCATCTCCAAAAGCATTTTAGAAAAACCAAGCAGTTTTCTTTCCTCAAAATCATTTGCCATTATTTGAATTCCAATTGGCAATCCTCGTCTGTCTGCCCCACAAGGAACAGAAATAGCTGGCACACCCGCTACATTAGCTTGTACGGAAAACAAATCCGCCAAATACATCTCTACTGGATTATCTGAATGCTCTCCCAATTTAAAAGCTGTGGAGGGTGTTGTAGGCATGAGGATAAAATCATATTTCTCGAATATCTTTTTAATATCGTCTCTAATCATCCTGCGAACTTTCTGGGCTTTCGAATAATAGGCATCATAATAGTTCGAGCTAAGTACAAAGGTACCAAGTAAAATCCTTCGCTGCACTTCTTTACCAAACCCTTCGCTACGAGTTTTCTTATATAATGATGCTAGGTCAGTGGTGTTTTGACTGCGATAACCATAGCGAACACCATCAAAACGCGATAAGTTAGAACTTGCTTCCGCTGTTGCCAAAATATAATAGGTAGGCAAAACATACTCATTTAGTGGAAAGTCAATTGTCTCTACGATATGACCGTCTCCTTTCAACTGGTCGATCTTTTTAACAATAGCATCTTTAATTTCGGGTTGCAAAACATCATTTTCGACTGTTTCACTCATATACGCAATACGGAATTTTTTGAAAGCCGCGTGTTCTAATTCCGAATAATTTTCAACGTCCTTTCGTGATATTGTGCTGTCATTCTCGTCAGCACCCGCTATAACCTCGAGTACGAGTGCAACATCTTCAACGTGTTTTGAAATAACCCCTATACAATCAAACGATGAAGCATAGGCGGCCAGCCCAAAACGTGAAACGCGAGAGTAGGTAGGTTTCAATCCTACGAGGCCACAAAAGGCTGAAGGTTGACGGACCGAGCCTCCTGTATCTGATCCGAGAGAAACCTGGCACATTCCTGTTTGAACGGCGACTGCCGAACCCCCTGAAGACCCTCCCGGGACGCGGCCAATATCAAGATCGTTTAAGACAGGACCAAATGCTGAATTCTCGTTAGAAGACCCCATACCAAACTCATCACAATTTTGCCTCCCTATGATGATAGCGTCTTCGTCTAACAAACGCTGAACTGCAGTAGCATTATATGGAGGAAAATATCCATCCAGAATTTTACTGCCGGCTTGCAATGGATGATCTTTATAGCAAAGCATATCCTTGAGACCAACAACCAAACCAGCAAGTTTCCCTGCTGTTCTCTTTTTTATTTTTAGGTCAATCACCTCTGCTTGTTGCAGCGCGTCATCACTAAACACAGTTAGAAATGCGTTGAGGTGTTTTTTATTTTCAATTAAGGCTAGATGGCTTTTAGTAAGCTCAACACAAGTGAGTTCACCTCGATCAAGCGATTGACGAATTTCAGGATAGGCAAGTGATTGCAACGATTTACTTCTCGTCAATCTTAGGAACTTCCTTACCGGCCTCGTCTACCTCTTTCTTCACGTCTTTCACGGCATCTTTAAATTCGCGAATACCTTTGCCAAGGCCTTTTGCAAATTCAGGAATTTTTTTTGCTCCGAAAAAAATAAGCACAAACAAACCTATCACCACCCACTCGCCCATGCCGGGCATCCCTATCAAAAAGATTGCTTTCATAGCATATAGAATTAAGAGTGTAAAATTAAGGAATTAATTCGTTAAAATAGGCAATCCTCGCCTTACGCAATCGGCTTGATCTTATTGACCATGTTGGACGGTAAACCAGACCTCCAACGGGCTGGCGGGCATTTTCTTCTATCTCATCAAGCTAAATGATTATGCACGTGTGAAAACGGCCAGGCTGAGCTGTAAATTTTTACTGTGATTTCCCTCCTTTCCCCAACATCTTTTCTCAGCAGAGGACTTCCCTTTAACAAAGTGTTGCTGTGCACTCTTATTGAACTCTCAGTGACTATCCGTGCCTTTGGTGTGAAGCGGCCAATGCTATTTTCTACTTGGAATTGGCTATAAACGACCATTTATGGCATTTCTGACAAATGATGGACAAAGTGGGACCAATTGTAATTTTTTCTTCTAATGGCAATCATTTAGTCTAAAATCTTGCAGATTGAAGATATTTGGATTGCCCGTTGGTAGGACGATCAGAATTTGGTTTTCACCACTGATCGCCACAAGAATGTGAGTTTCAATCCGCGTTTATTTTTTCCTGAAATATCAATAAACCCACGGGCGCCACGCAAATTTCCTTGCACATCCCAGTAAAAGTAAGTTCCAAATTTTCCTTTGTTATAAGACATTGTTGTAATGTTTCCAGTCCAGAAGAAATAATTTTGCACCCTTGAATCAAAACCATAACTCGAAGTAGCTAACATCATCGGCGATTGCATTTTATAACTACCCATTGGATCTGAAATCAAACCAGGAACTATCGTCTTTCTAGAAGATGTAAAAATTGATTGAGAAAAAGTATAATGGTCGGTGATCTGAGAATTGAATTGCGAATTTGCTTTCATTCCAATGCTAAGAACAAGTATTGTGAACAGAATTTTCATGACCCAATTGCTCATGAATTTACATAAATAATTCGTTAATTAGGTAGGTGTTAACTTAGGAACAAATAAGCTATGGCAGAAAAAATCAGATGCTCCTGGTGTCTTGGGTTTGATCAATACATCCGTTACCATGATGAGGAATGGGGCGTTCCTGTTCATGAAGACCGTAAACATTTTGAATTTCTGATCTTAGAGGGAGCCCAAGCGGGCTTGAGTTGGAGCACTATTTTAAAAAAGAGAGAAGGCTATAGAAAAAACTTTGCGGACTTCGATCCTGAAAAAGTAGCGAAGTTCAGTCAAAAGAAAATCATGAAAATTCTAACCGACCCTGGAATAATCAGAAACAAACTAAAGGTTCATGCAGCTGTGAACAATGCCAAATGTTTTTTGGAAGTACAAAAGGAGTTTGGAAAATTCGACAAGTACATTTGGGGGTTCGTAAAAGGTAAAGCTATTGTCAATCGAAGGAAAACAACCAAACCGATTCCTGCAACAACTAAAGAATCAGATGCCTTAAGCAAAGATTTGAAAAGACGAGGTTTCAAGTTTGTAGGAAGCACCGTAATTTATGCTCACATGCAAGCCTGTGGACTGGTCAATGATCACCGAAAAGAATGCTTTCGATACAACGAGTTAAAAGACATCAACTAGTTAGCGTATTCACTCAGAAATTTTACCCTCATAAGCCGCACGTCTTCTTCGCTATATCCTTTCAGTCGTATCATAGCGTCTTGCATATTGTCTGTCTCGCTGTTTAAGAAGTAGTCATAGATTTCTTCCTGTTTGCTGTCGTCAAGCACTTCGTCAATGTAATAATCTACATTCAGCTTTGTGCCGCTGTAGCAAATATTTTCCATTTCCGTGAGTAATTCCTCGAATGACAGGGCTTTACTTTCAGCTATCTCTTCGAGATCAACTTTACGATCGATTTGCTGAATAATGAAGATCTTAATTTTGGATTTGTTGATTGACGATTTTACCACCACTTCAGCTGCTGTTTCAATGTCATTGTCATCAACATATTTTTGAATCAATTCAAGAAATTCCTGTCCAAATTTATTGACCTTGCCCATTCCAACGCCATTCACACTGGCCATCTCTTCCTTGCTTGTAGGATAAGTTGTTGCCATTTCTTCCAAAGATGGATCCTGGAAAATTACATATGGGGGAAGGTCTTTTTCTTTAGCAATCTTCTTGCGAAGTGCCTTCAACATCTCAAACAACTTCTCGTCATACGACTTGGAGTTGATGGGGGTTCGTTCGCTAGATTCTTCGTCTCCAACATTGGTAGTGAAGTCATGATCTTTTGCCAACTCAACCTCGTGAGGTTTCTTTAAAAAGGCTAACCCTTTTTGTGAAATCTTAAGCACGCCAATGTTATCAATATCCTTTTCCAAATACTGATAAATAAGCGCCTGACGGATCACTGACTTCCAAAAGTCAGCATCTTCAGTATCCCCTTTGCCATACACCTCCAGGTCAAAGTGAGCGTAACTTTTTACATATTCATCTTCAATGCCTCGAATTACATTAACCAAGTGCGCTAATCCAAAACGTTCATTGGTTTGTTTTACTGATTCAATTGCAATCTTCACAAATTCCGATCCTTCAAATCGCTCGCGAGGATTTGTGCAGTTGTCGCACATGCCGCAATTCTTTCCTTCGTACTCTTCTCCAAAATAATGCAGCAATTGTTTTCGTCTGCATACCGGTGATTCGGCATAGAATTCCATTTCCTGTAAAAGAATGCGCGCATTTTCTCTTTCCTGAACTGATTTGTCTTTGTTAAACTTCTCGAGTTTATTCAGGTCATTGTGGCTGTAGAACATCAAACATATTCCCTCAAGACCATCACGACCACCCCGGCCCGTCTCCTGATAATAGCCTTCTAATGATTTCGGCACATCATAATGAACTACAAACCGGACATCGGGTTTATCTATACCCATTCCAAATGCAATGGTGGCGCAAATGATGTCGACTTCTTCATTCAAAAAATCGTCCTGATTTTTCATCCGCACGTCTGGTTCAAGGCCGGCATGGTAAGGTGCCGCTTTGAATCCGTTTACATTTAAGAGCTGCGCGATCTCTTCAACTTTTTTTCTGCTAAGACAATAGATGATTCCTGATTTCCCCTTATGCTCTTTTAAAAAATGAACGAGTTGCTTTTTTGTCTCTTTCTTCGGACGTACCTCATAGTATAAGTTCTTACGGTTGAAAGATGAGATAAATACATCTGCCTCTTCCATTTGCAAGTTCTTCTGAATATCCAATTGCACTTTGGGTGTGGCTGTTGCTGTTAGTGCTATCACATTCAATGCTCCCAACTGCGCAATCATCGACTTTATCTTACGATATTCCGGACGGAAATCATGACCCCACTCTGAAATGCAGTGCGCTTCATCAATGGCAACAAATGAAATATTTACTTTTTGAAGGAATTCGATATTCTCCTCTTTGCTGAGTGACTCCGGCGCAACATAAAGGAGTTTTATTTTGCCCGAAACGCAATCCTTTCTTATGCGAGTGATTTCTCCTTTGCTTAAAGTTGAGTTAAGGAATCGTGCGTTAATCCCGTAGGCATTCAGTTGATCTACCTGATTCTTCATTAATGCGATCAGTGGCGATATTACGATGGCAAGCCCTTCATTGACCATCGCTGGCAATTGATAGCAGAGCGACTTGCCAGCACCGGTCGGCATAATCACGAACGTGTTCCTACCACTAAGTATATTCTTAATGACAATTTCCTGATTGCCTCGAAAACTGCCATACCCAAATATTTCCTTGAGTTTACTCTTTAATTCATCTTTCTCTTCTGCCACTATCATGTTCTTACCAATAAAATTTCTCTCGACTAATTATGCTACTTTTCAATTTTTAAAAGGGACTGAATATAATAAAAAAAAACAGCAAATAAGACAAGCATGTAAGAAATATATTGCATTTGTCGCCTGTCATGATTGATGTTTCCAGCTGTCTACCTCACTTATCACAAGATCTTTTTCGCATTTTAAACGAGCCGGAATCACTACTATTGCAGCATGGGTTGAAGTAAGTCAATAAAGAATTCAAAATATTGGAAGTTATCATTCATTTCAAATTTCATCCTGTCAAGAATAGAAACTTGAATTACTTTTTTAAATTCGGCCTCTCATTCAGAAAAATTAAATGAACAAAAACTTATTTGTGGCGCTCATGGCAGGTGGTGTAGGCACCCGATTTTGGCCCTACAGCCGTAATTCGCATCCAAAACAATTTCTAGACGTAATGGGCACTGGCAAATCCTTGCTGAGGTCAACCTACGAGCGATTTCTTCCATTATGTCCACCCGAAAATATTTTTGTGGTTATTCACGAAGAACACCTTGCAATCACCATGGAACAACTGCCAGAACTAAAAGAATCTCAAATACTGGCTGAGCCAATGCGAAAAAATACCACACCTTGCATCGCTTATGCCTGCCACAAAATTGCGAAGATCAATCCAGAAGCCGTTTTAGTAGTAAGTCCTTCTGATCATCTCATTTTGAACGAAGCAGACTTCCAACAAACAATTCTTAAAGCAGCAGAGCACGCGAAATTGCAGGACAAGTTGATCACATTAGGAATTAAACCGACCAGGCCAGAAACAGGTTATGGTTACATTCAATTTCTAGAAAGTAAAAGTCCTTTAAAAAAGGTAAAGACCTTTACAGAAAAACCAGAGCTCTCCCTTGCCAAGAAATTTCTCGATAGTGGTGATTTTGTATGGAACGCGGGTATTTTTATTTGGGGTGTTCAGGCCTTTTTGAGTTCCTTCCATAAGCACCTTCCTGAAATGGCTGAGATCTTTGATGATGCCTCAGAAAAAATATCTACACCACAAGAAAGGGCAGCGATCCAAATTGCTTACAGCCAAGTAAAAAATATCTCGATCGATTATGGAATAATGGAGAAGGCTGAAAATGTATATGTGTGGTTGAGCAATTTTGCCTGGAGTGACTTAGGTTCATGGGCTTCGCTCCATGAGATTTCAGCTAAAGACGAGAATAACAATGCGGTGGCAGCTGATACATTGCTCTATGACACACGGAATTCTATCATCAAAGGACCTAAAGACAAATTGATTGTTGTGCAAGGGCTCAATGGCTACCTCGTGGGTGCGTTTGACAACGTGGTGATTGTCTGTGAAAAAGACAAGGAAGATTTATTCCGCAGGTTTGTCAATGACCTTAAGACAAAATCGAACGGAACAGAATACCTGTAACAACCAAATGTCTTACTTTATTCAATAATAAACTTGATACGTGTGTTTTGAACTTTCAAAATATAAAGCCCAGATGAGAGGCCATTGAGTGCAAGTGAAGTCTTGAGCGAACCTTCCGAATCAGTATTACTGATAGCCCCACTCACCTGAAGACCCTGCATATTTACAATTTGAATCTCAGCAGGTAAGTTGGCCTGCAGTCCGTTGATATCAATATTTAATGACTGATTTTGAGATATAGGATTTGGATAGATTGTCGCCATTGCTTCAAGGCTTTTGACGTCTACGACAATCGTCTCCGAGGTAATAGAATGCCCATCAAAATCAGTTTGTTTTAGTTGATAATAATTTTTTCCCAACAAAGGTTTATTATCGGCTAGCGAGTAGCCATGGGAAGTACTGGTTGTCCCATTCCCTTTTACGGTCCCGATAGCTTCAAATTCAGTTCCAGAATGGGATCGCAGGATTGTAAAATAATCATTGTTAATTTCTGCAGCCGTTTCCCAGGCCAATAAAACAGATGATGCTTTCACTGTGGAAGAAAAATTTACAAGCGTTATAGGCAGTGTATTATTTTGATCAGCCAGCGTGAAGGTACCTGTCAAAATAGTTGTTGAAGCAGTCGCCGATTGACGAGGTGGGCCTTGGGAAGTTAAGTTTTGCAGAGCCCCTAATTTATTAAACCCCGATCCAGTGTTTAGATAGTCCTGAAATTTCAGAGTTGCGTTATTGCCGTTGTCAAGTGAAGCCGTAGGCCAAGTGAAATAAATAGTACGTCCGCTTGACGGTTGAGTTAAAGCTGTTACATCCCAACTTGATGCTACACTCACATTGGCATTAAATGAATTGATCCCCGATGATCCGGTTCTCCGTACCAATGAGACGGTCCCAATATTATCGGCACCACTTGCCATGTTGAACCCTAAAAATGAGAGAGATCCCGTGTTGACCGCACGGCCATTCATCGTTGCATATCCTGAGATATAGCTTGAAGACGATTCGATCGGATTGCCTGCTGTTGTTGCAAATACCAAACTCGCACTGGAATTAGTATTCAAAACGCCTGAAGTAAAGGTGGCCGATGTGGTAATAGTTATGGGCTGGTTTCCCAACGTTGCGCTTATGGTGTTCATCACCAGGCTGTTGATTGTCGGCGCTCCATTAAAGATATTGTTGGATAACGTAATGTTCCCACTTGTTAGCCCAGTTTCTCCAAATGCTAAGACAGTACCCGAATTAACGTTCACCTGACCGTTAGTCCTTATGAGTGGTGAGGAATTTGTATGAAGAATTACGGATGAAGAGCTTATATCAAAGGTTCCCAGGACTAAATTAAGCTGACCTCCAATCAGCGCAATTCCTCCTGAAGGCATTGTGATATTTACCACGTGACCAACTGAACCGATAGCAAGCGTTGAACCATTATCTATTTCAAGTGCCTCCGCAGAAAGGCTTGAAAGTGTTAAGGAACTTGATGCAGCGCTTGTTTGAAATGTGTAGGAAGTTGCTCCGCTAACTGTGACTTTCCCAACAGTTTGTGTTGGTACATTGGTTACCGTGCTGTTTGCCGATCCGATGGCATTAAAATAAAGTAAATCTGATGAAGCAGGGGTGGTTCGAGTGGGTGTCCAGTTTGTGGAAACTTGCCAATCAGACGTTGTGCCTTTCCAAATATAAGTCGATGAAGTAGTGTTACTGGAACATACCCCTCCACCTGACGAGCAATTTGTAAAAGAAAGCCCTGGGCATCCACCTGAGCAGCCAGTCCCTCCACCGCCTAGGTTAAGGCTTCCCCCAGAGATTGATCCTGTTCCCGCAAGCGTTGTGTTTTGGTTAGCTGTGAGAGTACCCGTAACTATCAGAGTGCCGTATACCGTCAAGGTCAAATTATTATTAGTGTCGGTGAAGTTTCCATTGATAACAACAGTAACACCTGCAGGAATGGTTAAATCCGCGTGAGCTGTTGTATTCCAAGTAATATCACCTGTGAGCGTAAATGAAATATCCATGACCAGACCCGTATTGCTGTTCATATTGACTGTCAAACCCTCATTATAAACTCCATTATTAGTTGTTGGCGCTGTACCACCCGTCCAAGTAGCCGCCGACCAATTGCCTGGAGTAGCACCAGGAGTAGAAATTGTAGTTGAACTCTGTGCAGAGATAAAATTGGAAATACAAAGAAGCACACCGGAAAAGGCAATAGTTTTCATTGATTTAAAGAGTTTTATAGTTTGTGCCCATGCCAGAAACCGGCTAGCAAAGCATAAAACAGAGTGTGTTAAGGCCTTCATCGAAAATACTAAATGTTATAGACGATTAATATCAAATTTTATTCACTTGCATCATTTTTGGGATTCGATTTCCCAATAGTATTGCCCATCCTAGTTATACTTATACCCATTAAAGAGCAAAAGTAACTAAGATTCAATCAGGAACAGCCAAAATCAGACCAGATAAATCCAATCAGTAAATAATTCAAATTTAAATCGTTTGAAATTTAAAATGACCAATTTTGGGACCGAAAAATTATTTTTGGGAATTGCATAATTCTAAACTTAAGATCTTAGCGGGGGAAACATTGTTGTACGGATTGGGCAACATGGTGCCTCGTCTCCTCAACTTTTTTCTCTTTCCTATTCACACACTTTTTTTCCATCCCGAGGAGTATGGTGTTTTTACCAAACTGATGTCTGTGGTGGCCCTGCTCAATATTGTTTACACATTCGGCATGGAGACTGCCTACTTTCGCTTTGCCACTAAGCCGGATGCTGATGAGAAAAAAGTATTTAATGTTGCTCAAACTGTGGTGGTGAGTATCAGCACACTCTTCTCTTTGTCGTTTATTTTATTTGCTTCTTCTTTTGCAAATCTGCTTGATGTCCCACATCACGAGAGCTATCTTGTTTGGCTTAGCCTCATTATGTTCATCGATAATGTTGTCAGTATTCCTTTCGCCCGACTCAGACTTCAAAAGAAAGCAGTAGCCTTTGCACTTTTCAGAATTTCAAATGTAGTCATCCTCACCGGGCTTAATTTGTATTTCCTTTACGTGATCTTCGATCCGCAAATTGGAATTTCATATATTTTTATTGCCAACCTGATCGCGAATGCATTCTATTTAATTTTCTTTTTTAAAACATTAACAAGTTGGCGACCCGCGTACGATCGCCAAATATTTTCTTCGATGATACGCTACGCCTATCCTGTAATGCTCACGGGCTTGGCAGGAATGACTAACGAATTTTTTTCACGGCTTGCCTTGGAGAACTGGCTCCCTAAAAATTTCTACCCCGGAAAAAGTTCAGCTTATGCACTTGGCGTGTTTGGAGCTTGCTACAAATTTTCCGTGTTGATGAATCTGGCTGTTCAAGCTTTTAGAATGGCCGGTGAGCCATTTTTCTTTTCACAATCAAGCGACAGAAATTCTCCTCAATTATTTGCCAAGGTAAACCACTACTTCGTCATAATGTGTTGCGTCATTTTGCTTGGTGTCAGTATAAACCTAGATGTTTTGAAATTTCTAATACAAAGTCCTGAGTATTGGGAAGGGTTGAATATCGTTCCTCCGCTTTTGCTCGGATATCTTTTTCTAGGTGTTTATTACAATTATTCTGTATGGTTTAAACTAACAGACAAAACTTACTATGGAACAATCATCACCATCGGAGGGGCGATTTCAACGATGGTGTTTAATATGATTCTCATCCCAATCGCGGGATATTACGGAAGCAGCCTGGCAACTACATTGGTCTATTTCTCAATGATGATGGCCTGTTACTATTTCGGCCAAAAATATTATCCTATACCCTATAAAATCTTTTCTGATTCACTTTATATCATTGCCACAATGATTGTTATCTATCTGGTTAATGAAATCAACATGGAAAGTCTTTACCTATCGGTGGGCTTCCATGCAGTAGTGATTCTGTCTTTTCTTTCTCTCGTTTACCTGATAGAAAGCAAGGAATTCTTTAAGAGTGAAGCCACGTAAATTTTAGGAATTCAAGGGGTTTTTAAGTCAATTTCAATGTGCTCACTAGTGTTCACGGTGGCGATTTATTTCTACCTTTACCAGTTCAAACGTATTTGTATTGAAAACAAAACTTGTCATCCTTTTATCAACGCTTGGCCTTTCTTTTTTAAGTCTCCCTTCCTACTCGCAAAAAGATCGAAAAAAGAAATCAGAACCAGTTTATTCTTCAGCTAGAATCGCTGAAGCTGAGCGAATTTTTACCGAAGGCGAGAAGTTTTATATTCTGGAAGATTATGCGAAGGCTCTTTTTTATTTTCAGCAGGTGCTAGAGTATAGTCCCTCCAATGCAACGGTATTTTATAAAATTGCTGAGGTCTATTTAAAAGGTAGTAAGGAGGAGGATTTGATCCAGGCAGCACAAAACATTGAAAGCGCCCTACGACTTGAGAAGAAAAACAAATACTTCTACTTGTTAGCTGCGCAAATCTATGTTGCGCAGCATCAATTTGGTAAAGCTGCACAAAGTCTTCAAACCATGATGAAGGAAATCAGCGGCAGTGAAGAACATCTTTATGAACTAGCCTCAATTTATTTGCAAGACAACCAACTGGATGATGCCTTAAATACATATAATCAGGCTGAAGGAGCCCTTGGAGTGACAGAACTCTCATCTTTCCAAAAACAACGCATTTATTTAATTAAAGGGAAACTGAATGAGGCTATTGCTGAAGGCGAAAAACTAATTCGGGCATACCCGGACGAAGAGCGGTATGTAATGGGGTTAGCAGAAACACTTGCCCAGCATGGGCGCGCGGCTATCGGCATTAATTATTTGGAAAAATTTATAGCCGATCGCCCGGATGCAGGAAGCTCAAAAATGTTATTGGCCGGATTGTATCGTGAATCAGGACAAGAACAAAAATCGCGTGAATATGTACTAAGCATTTTCGATGACCCCCAAATAGAGGTAAGTAGTAAAGTACTTATGCTGGGGACATACAATGCTGCGCTCTCTCAAAATAAAAGCAAAAAAGTAAATGATCCTGATCTTGAAACCTTTGTCGAGATTCTTTTTAAGAAACTGGAATTAATTTATCCACGTGACGCTGATGTACACCTGGTAGGTGGCGATCTTTATTTGATGCTTGAAAAAAATGAAGAGGCCCGAAACGAGTATTCCAAGGCTGTTCATTATGGCGCTAGTAGTCTGGAGGCATGGCAAAATCTTTTGTTTCTGGAAACACAGGCCGGTCTTTCAGATAGCGTTATTGTTCATGCCGAGCAAGGCTTAGAACTATTTCCGAACCAGGGAATGATTTACTACTTCAATGGAGTTGCGCACCTACGTAAAAAAAATTACCGGGACGCTGTGCAGACTTTGGAACAATCCAGGAAACTTTCAACAAACAACCCTAATCTTCTTGGTGAAGTATGCAGTATGCTAGGGGATGCCTACAATGCAACCAAGGAAAACGAAAAGTCGGATAAAGCCTACGAGGATGCCTTAACTATAAATCCAAATAATGAATATGTCTTAAACAATTACAGTTACTACCTGGCAATGCGCAAAGTTAATTTAGAGAAAGCGGAGAGGATGTCATCATTGTTAATCAAAAACCATCCTGATAATGTTTCTTATCTTGACACTTATGCGTGGGTGCTTTATCAGGAAAGTAAATATAAAGAAGCTAAAAGAGCTATTGAGAAGGTCTTTCCATTAGGAAAACCCAATGCCATTCATTATGAACACTATGGAGATATCTTATACCAGCTTGGTGATATCGATGAAGCGGTTGAGCAATGGCAGAAAGCAAAGTCATTAAATGGCAACAGCGAAGTACTCAACAAAAAAATAACTAACCGCAAAATATACTAATGAGAATATTGCCTTTAGTCGTTGATAACATGTATCGATTATTTAATAGCATGCAGAAAATCGTAGTTATACTTTTTGGCTTTTTGTCTCTGGCTGCATGTCATCACAAAATTGTTCCAAGTCTTCCTCCTCCCCCTAAGTCTGTTGACATTCAGGAAATTGATTTTGAATATATGTCTGGTAAGGCCCGGCTTGTTATTCGCGACAACACAAAGGAACACGACGTGAAGGCTCACATAAGAATACGTAAAGACAGCGTTATTTGGATGAAAATTAATGTGATAGGAGTGCAGGCGGGAACAGCATTAATCAATAAAGATTCAATCACCATTGTCAGCAATCTGGAAAAGGAATATTATGTATTTGACTACGCTGAATTATCAAAGCGATTTAACTTCGAGATTAACTATAGAATAATTCAGGCAGCACTATTGGGCAATCCTATCCAATCTAAGAAGCCAGAGGATGAGGTAGGCGAAGATTCTTTCTTTAATAAGATCAATCAGAAAAATGGATCAGTAATGATTCAAAATCTGATCAACAAAAGCACAAAGAAATTAGAGCGTGTAGATCTTACAGAATCAGGCACCGGCAATTCAATAAAAATTAATTATTCCGATTTTCAGCCTGTTGGCGACAAACTGTTTCCCTACAAAGGAATGATCGATGTGGTTTACAAAACAGTATCTGGAATTGTAAACAACACCATCATTTTTGAATACAGTAAGGCCGAGGTGGGTAATAAAGAGCTACGGTTTCCCTTCAACATCCCAAAGCGGTATGATCGCAGGTAGGAAAATACGTTTCTTTTTATTTTTTTTATTTCTCGTTCCGTTTTTTGTTTTTGCACAAAAAAATAAATCTCAGCTACAAAAGGAAAGACAACAGAACCTGGAAAGAATCAGGGAAACTGAAAAGATTCTAGAGGAAACCACTAAAGAGAAAAAATCCTCAATCGGAGAACTTTCTGCGCTCAACAGGAGGATCGAACAGCAAGAAACTCTGGTGGGTTCAATTAAAGGTGAAATGTCACTTTTGGATGACGACATTAACGAAGACAACGAAATCATTGAAGCTCTTGAGAAAGACGTACAGCAATTAAAGGAAGAGTATTCAGCCATGTTATTTGCTGCTCAGAAAGCCAGTGGCAAGACCGATAAATTAACGCTGCTATTTTCTGCTAAGTCCTTTGATCAGTTTCTTATGCGACTAAAATACCTAGAACAATATAGCACGGCACGGCGGGTACAAACAGAGGCAATTGAAAGAGCACAAGCCTTGCTGGGCGAACAGGTTAAACAGACTGAGGCAAAACGCTACGAAAAACAATTGCTGCTCAATGATGAACTACAACAAAATGTACAACTAGTTGGATTAAAACAAAAGCAACGTAAAGTTGTACAAAGCCTGGTGAAGGAAGAAAAAAGGCTTAAACGAGATCTTGAAGAAACTAAGCGGGCATTGGCAGAACTTGATGAATTGATGGCCAAGCTGGTGAAAGAAGAAATGGAGCGTGCAGCTCGTGAAGCACGCGAACGCGAGCGTAATAAACTAAAAGAGGTAACTAATGCATTCGAAACAGCCACCCTTTCTACTTCTTTTGAAGGAAATAAAAATAAATTCCCGTGGCCTGTATCAGGGTTTGTATCACAAAAGTTTGGACGGCAGATGCATCCCATACTAAAGGGAATACAAATTCAAAATGACGGTATCAATATTCAAACAAAGGCTAACGAGCCCGTTCATGTTGTGTTTAATGGTGAGGTTCGGAGAGTTGCATTTATACGCGGCATCGGCAGCACAATCATTATCAGCCATGGTGATTACTATACCGTTTATAGCGGGGTAAAAGATGTGTTTGTAAAAATGGGACAGAAAGTTACAACGGGTGAAGAAATTGCCAGGGTTTTATCATCCACTGAAGGAATTTCTGAATTGCGCTTTCAGATCAGAAAGAACATAGAAGCGCTTGACCCTCAAGATTGGCTCAAAAATTAAATAGTTTTGAAGTGAAAGTCAGTCGCCGGTTGCCAGTAAACCAGTCGCCGGGCGAAGGTGTTGATCAGTGACCAAGGCTAACTCGAGGAGTGAGTGTTCAGTGAACTTACAGTGAACTATCCGTGAATCAGGTGTGAATCAGCAGTGAATCAACCGTGAATGAGGTACCGGAAGGACGCGAACAAAATAGGCCTTTTTCTGCAAAAGTGTCTTTTTTGATCGCATAGAGAATAAGTAGGAAGAGTTATGTCTTGTTAGTTCAAACGCTGCGCTTCATTTGGAGGGCGGTGGCGGTGAGTCGTACCATTGCATATGCTTAGCGCGGCAAAGGCTTAACCTGATTGTGCCTTTTTACAAGACGGATAAATTTAATTTTTTTTAGGGATGGGAAGGCAAGATGGTTTAGTAAAACTAAAAGGAAGTGTAGGTGAAATCACTTTTTACAAAACTGAGGACGGGTATCTGGCCCGAAAGAAAACCGGTGTGACATCACAACGCATGCGGGAACATCCAAGCCCGGACAGCAGTAAAATTAAATTTCAAACTAGAATCGTTTACGAAACTCCTGCTTCTAAAATTTCCTTCGCATATTTTTCGCGTAAGGCTGACTTTAAAAATTTTCCTACAGAAGTTTTCGGAATAGCTGGAACAAAAGAATAGCCTTCGGGCAGCCAAAATTTCGGAAATTTTGTTTCAAGGAATTTATTTAACTCATCAGCTAGTGAAGATTTTCCATCCTTAAAAACCACGTAGGCAAACGGTCGCTCCATCCATTTCGAATCAGGAATACCAACTACCGCTGCTTCCAAAACAGAGGGATGACCCATCAACGTATTTTCCAAAGCAACAGAACTTATCCATTCGCCCCCTGATTTAATCACATCCTTACTTCGATCCTTGACTTCGATACAACCATGCGGATCGATTGTCACAATGTCTCCTGTTTTAAACCAACCATCGTCAGTAAATTTTCCGGCAGGTTCACTGTCATCGTAATAAGCCGAAGATATCCATGGGCCACGCACTTCCAATTCACCCATTGTCGACCCATTCCATGGAATCAAGCCACTTTCATTTCTTCCACGAATTTCTACAAAGGGGGCAGGTAGCCCTTGCTTCGCCTGATAATCATATCGCTCCTCTTTAGATGCATTAACTAACTGACTAGTAATTGGGGCCGTACTTCCTAGTGGCGAAGTTTCAGTCATGCCCCAGCCTTGCAGCACGGTGATGTTATATCTTTCATCAAAAGCCTTAATCAAAAAGCGTGGCACAGAAGATCCTCCCATCAGAATTACTCTTAGTGAAAGCGTGTACTTTTCCGGATTTGCATCAAGGCGATTCAGAACTCCAACCATTACCGTAGGCACCCCTGCGGTAACTGTTACTTTTTCGTTGACATAAAGGTCACACAAGTTCTCGGCATCCAAATGAGGGCCAGGAAAAACCTGTGTAGCTCCGACGAACGTTGAGTTGAATGGAAAGCCCCACGCACTCGCATGGAACATGGGAACAATAGGCAGAACAACATCGTGTTCAATTATTCCCAGGCCACAACAACTCACCAGACAAGACATCGAATGAAGCATGATCGACCGATGAGAATACAAAACACCTTTTGGCTTTCCTGTGGTGCCTGACGTATAGCACATGGAAGCGGCCGTATTTTCATCTCCTTCAAATGGCTGAAAATCGGAGGCCACACCTGATGCGACAACTTTTTCGTAATCCAAATATTCAGGATTAATAGCTTGATCACTTTGCCGGATCACAATCACTTTTTCCACCTTAATATTTTGTTTGAATTTTTCAAACAGTGGCAAAAGCACTTGATCAACTACTATGATTTTATCATGTGCATGATTAACTATATAAGCCAGATCATCTGCGCTGAGACGGATGTTTAGTGTATGAATAATTGAACCCATGCAAGGAAGCGCAAAATAAGCTTCAAGGTGCTGGTAGTGATTCCAGCAAAATGTAGCAACCTTGTCACCCTCCTTCACTCCAAGAAAGCTAAGCGCTGCGCTTAATTTTCTTACTCTCAGGCCAAAATCACGATAGGTATATCGATGAATGCTTTTATCGGGCAGCCGGCTGATGATTTCCTTATTTCCAAAAAGGGTTTCTGCTCTGCGGAGGATAGTTGGGATGGTGAGCTGATAATCCATCATTAAGCCTCTCATGTTGATTGGGATTAGGTAGCCAATAGAAAACTGAGATTCCCGAATTTCTACCGCTCAAGCCAGCTGTCGGAAAGTGATCTAATTTAATAAACTAATTTAGATATTCGTCAACCAAATCAGGGCTTCATCCATTCATAAATTGTGTAATGTTCTCCATTCATTCCTATTTTCTGATAAGTGTGCTGAGCTGTTTCATTAGACTTATCTACATACAAGCGTATTCCCTTTAGGTCGGGATCATTCTCAACCAATTGTTTTATGTAGTTGTACATTTTCTTGTAAACACCCTGGCCCCTATTTTCCTTTGCAACATATACCGATTGAATCCACAACACAGTTCCATTACGCCAATCACTCCACTCATAAGTTGTCATCAAACAGCCTACAACTTCTTTATTCATTGCAGCTACATAGTACCTGCCTTTGGTAGCGTCTTTAAATAAACGATGAACGCCCATAGTGAGTGAACTGATTTCCAAAGTAATGTTCTCTGTCTCGAGAGCCATTTTCAACTGAAAATCGAGTAGGTTAGGGATGTCTGATTCCGTTGCTTCTCTGATAACCATGATTTACAAGGCCTGTTTGATATCGTTGATTAAATCATTTACATCTTCAATGCCAACTGAAAAACGCAACAGCTTGTCTGAAATTCCAGCCTCTATTCGCTCTGCCGGAGTCAGTTTGGCATGTGAAGTTTTTACTGGTTGCCCAATCGTGCTCTCCACACCACCGAGGCTAATTGCTTTGCGGATTATCTTTAATTTCTTCAGGAACTTTTCCGGATCTCCTTTAACCTCGAAAGACAACATTCCACCGAAGCCACCACGCATTTGCCTTTTCGCTATAGCAAAGCCCGGATTACTTTTCAAACCTGGGTAATAAACGGCGGTTACTCTAGACTCAGTTTCCAGATATTTTGCCAGGGCTAAAGCATTTTTATTTTGTTGTTGCACCCGTAAAACGATTGTTTTCAAACTTCGCTCGACCATGTAAGCCGACTGGGCGTCCAAACTGCCGCCGAAATGCATAGCACAAGCACGGATCTTTTCAGTCATTCGTTTTGAAGCAACCGCTACACCACAACAAAGGTCACTATGGCCACCGATATATTTTGTTCCACTGTGAGTTACGATATCAATGCCAAGATCAATCGGATTTTGGTTTACGGGAGAAGCAAATGTATTATCAATGATCGTAATTATTTTATGCTCCTTTGCGATTCTCGCTACTCCTTTAATGTCTGTGATCTTCAGCAATGGATTGGAGGGCGTTTCAATATAAATCACCTTTGTGTTGGGTTGGATCGCGCCTTCAAATTTTTGCAGGTCAAAAACATCGACCATAGAATAATGGACACCAAAGCGTTTCAATTCATTAATAGCCGCGTGGTGCGTCCCTCCATACAAGTCATTCTGAAACAAGATGTGATCACCTTGTTTAACCAACGCAAACATGGAAGTCATAATAGCCGCCATCCCCGAACTAAAAAGAAGCCCGTCCTCCGCATTTTCAAGCGCTGCTATTTTCTTCACAACCGCCTTTTGATTGGGTGTATTGTAATACCTGGGATAAACAACTTCCGTGTCATAATCATAGGCTGAAGAAGTATAAATCGGGTTAACCAGTCCTCCATGAATTGGGTCACCAACTGAACCTACATGTACACTTTGAGTTAGTTTGGAAAAGGATTTTTTCATTCGGCAATATTGGATTAAGAGTTTAGCCTTTGTAACGATGGTAGTAAAGATAAGAAGACACTTACCGAAAAAAAGAAAGTTTTTACGAAGGCATCTGAAGAAATGAATTCTTGTCAAATAATGGTTTTACAATGCACTTTTTCTAGTTTAGGGGTTGGTTGAATGAAAAGACTTCTTGCAGCCTGACTTAATCTTATTATGCCCAAAATTGATATTTGTGTTGTAGACGATCACCAGATTTTTCGTAAGGCTATGGTTCGCTTGCTGAAAACATTTACCCGCGTTGGTGAAATCTGCGAAGCGGGGAATGGAGAAGAATGCCTTAAACAAGTGAAAGAGAAAAATCCACAAGTAGTATTATTAGATTTGGATATGCCAGTTATGAATGGCAAGGAATGTGCTGAGCAATTGCTAAAAAAATTTCCCGAGGTAAAAATCATTGTGCTCACTATGCATGACAGCGAAAAGTATATGGTTTTTATGCTTGAACTTGGGGTGCATTCATTTCTTCAGAAAAGTACAGACCCAGAGGAGTTGGAGAAGGCCATTTATTCTGTTACGGATCATGATTTTTACTACAATGAGTTATTAAATACTGCCATTTATCGAAGTATGCAAGGAAAAGCAAAGCTAGAACGCCCAACTTTTGGAACCAGGGAATTAACTGACCGAGAAGAGGAAATTCTAAAATTGATATGCAGCGAAAAAAGTTTAAAAGAAATCGCTCACTTGCTTTCTGTGAGCGAAAAAACGATACAATCTCACAAGCTTCATATCCACAACAAGCTTGGGGTAAAAAGTACGGTTGGACTCGTTAAAGCCGCTTATGAACTTGGCTTGATTCAATAGTTTGGAACTTTGCTGACTAAGGAATTCCTGATTTTTCGTAAGGATATCCTTATGAAAAATTTTCCAAAACGCTCAAAAACCGACATTTTTCTCAAAATAAGTTGATTTTGTTGGTTACGCTGCTTGATTCTGTTCATTAACCTAAATCGTTGATTTTTTATGAGCGAAATTCAACGCGGTGATCAGTCGTTCACCGGTTTAGGGTTTTTAAATTTTGGAACAATGAAGGTACTGGTGGTTCACCGGCAGGAGGTTGTATTGCAGAACATCAAAGACCAACTTGGACAGTGGTATGTTGAAGCTTATGGCAATGGCCTAGAAGGGCTTATGGCAGCTAAAATGTCGATGTTTGATTTGATTCTTTGCGGACAAGACCTGCCGGTGGTTACCGGTATCGAAATGGTGAGATCAATACGAAATTTAAGTCTCAACAGGCGTACTCCGGTTATCCTTCTTGCGGAAGGTACTGAAACCGAGGAACATTCGAGGATCTTTCAGCTTTTGAATGCGAACCTCATGACGATGGATGAAATTTCAGAGATGAAAAATTTGGAGATCGATTAATAAGAAGGGATGAATGTTGTACAGCAAAATTTAAACTATCAACTGGGGTTGCTTCATTTTGCTCATCTGCTCGTAACAGTGGATGGCTTCATTGATGAGCGTGAAAAAGAAGCCATGAGAAACATTCAAGACGAAGAGCAAATTCCGGAAAATGTTTTTCATGAATTTGAAAAAACAGTAAAACCAAAATCAGAACGCGAAGTATTTCAGCAAGGGGTTGCCCTTTTGAACCAATGTAACGAACACGAGAAATTGTGTGCATTGGTGCACTTATACCGGATGGCAGAAGCGGATAACCAAGTGCATATTAAAGAAGTTAGGCTTCTTCTGTATTCACTAAAAGCAACAAACGTTGAATTTGAGGATATTGTATTAACGGCAAGAATGGTAAAAGCTGGACAAAATTTTGCATAAATCTGAAATTGAATACCAACTTTACAAGAAATACGTTATACAGAACTAGAGGCAGTATATTAGAATTAATAATTCAACTAAAATTAGTTACATTAATATGATGATAAGTCAATTGATAAAAGTCTCTATTACGGCAATAATGATGATTCTTGGAATTGGGGCTGGACTGATACTTTTTGCATTGGTGGTTATTGGTTTGTTTGGTGGTGCCTTAAAGGAAGTCTTCTTTTATATTGTTTCTTCGCAAACCTTTTCAACTAAAACGACAGCATTTAATCCGGATCCAGTTAACGTCCTGATAACACAGGAGTAAAATTGAATCTTGCGATTATTAACCAAAAAAATATTTTGCAAATGCATAAAATCCTAGTGCAAGAAGCGTCAGACCTGGGATAATTCTAATCCATTTACTTTCTCCAACATAAGGAGCCAAGCGCCGGGCAAAAAAGATCAATAGGCTTAACAATGCCAGTGCTCCAACCGAAGTACCCAGAACATAACTATGCAGTAAACCAACGGTTGAGAGACTGATCCAGCCCTGAGCTTTCATATAAGCTGTGAAGCCCATCCAATAAGGAATTGCCATTGGGTTGAGTATACTTAAGGCAAGTCCTCGCCTGAAGCCGCTCTCGCTAAATTTTTTCGCAAATCCTGTGGGCTGCTTTGTTGGCAGCAAATTATAAATACCCAGTCCACTCATCACAATGGCAGCAATCAATTGAAAATTGTCGACTACCATTGGTGAAGAACTTAGCCAGTACTCAAACTGAACTCCCATCCATGCATATGGGTACTCAACAATAGCAACAGCAATTGCAAAACGTGTGGCAATTCCCGCTTTACCCTGCAATGACATTTGAAGGATGGATACATTGAGAGTGCCCGGTGGAATTGAACCAATGAAACTAAAAATAAAACCCAGAAAAAATACATAGTGGTAATCCATCGCTAAGAGTTCAATGCTCTAAATTTTTTATAGATTGAAAGACCTTCCTGAAACGAAATATAAGCAACTCCGCGCTGATGGTTTTCCTTACTTACGAGATATAAGTTCTGCCAATGAATGATCAAATCGCCAATACCTTTCCATAATGAAGCGTTGGGATGGTAAATGTGCGAAGGTTCTGCCCCGCATCCATTTAACTCAACAATTTTAACTCTTCCATTTTCCAAATCTGTATGCGTTGCACATCTCAAATCATATCTCCCAAAATAGAATCCATTAATTTTCTTACTTAGTTGGTCAAATGATCTGGAAAGTTGGGGCGTAATCAAATGGTTTCCATTCAGAAACTTTGTTCCCAAGCAATGATTTCCGATAGAGACGAGTTCCAGTCTTATTCCACTGGGGATCACCTCATTCAATTTCGTTTTGTACTTTTCTTTAAGCGAAATCCATTGCAAAAATGCCCTTTCATTTCCTTGGATCAATTCCATTAAGGTTTTCTTCCCATCACCTTGAACAGTTAGAAATTCCTTCGCTGTGACAGAATTGACTGTGCCGTTTTGTTCATTGGGAAATCTGATATAATAAACACCAAACTCTAAAGGTAAGTCGATAAATTCCTGAACGATGAAATCGATTTTGATTTCAGAGAGGTAGTCTTCAATATTTTCAGGGCTGTCAATTCTCCTTACCATCCAACCTCGTTCTCCTAAATCAGGTTTAAAAATTAATGGAAAGACAAGGCCGGCATCTTCAATTCTCCTTAATACTTCGACCTTTGAATGCGGTAATTTTATCAGAATTGTTTTGGGCTTCAAGCCCTCTGGCACAAGATTGAGCACTTCGTATTTTGACTCGCCCATCATACCACCGGCATGAATGCCTGGATTAGAAGCAGAGAAATAAAAAAACGATCTCTCCCTCAGAGAATACCAAAGCCACATGAAAAACAGTGGGGCCTGAATAATACCAAAGGGCCAAAATTCCCAATGAAAAAGTCTAATAAAAAAATTGCGTAGGGAAAAAGCCATTCCATCAATGCGCACCAGCCATGATTTCACCACGATGACGAATTGTGGAGGCTGCTACACCAAAATTTTCAGGGATCAATGCATGTGGAGCCACTTCACAAATTCCAATTTTCATGATTGCCATGTGATGTACCGCATGCTCAATATTGTAGGTGAGTTCGCGAAAATAATTAGTCTGAACGGATACATTTTCATCGCTGGTTGGATCATACCCAACTTCCAGAAGTAAAGATTTGTTTGTTGACTGGCCTATAATAAACTGTCGAATACGATTTAATGTCAACAACGCAACATCTTTATCATTTTCGACTAATTTATCGTGCTCACGTTTATCGTAGTTGATCAATCCGGAATTCCAACCCTTTTCAAGGCAAATGAAGAATTCAAGTGTGTGGCGTAAGTGTTGCCCTATTGAAGACCCACTCAATGTTTTCGATGGCCTTGTGAATTCATCCTCTGTAAGTTGCGTAACTGCATCCGACAGTTGGTCTAATATAGTGTTACAAGCATTTGAAAGTTGACTCATAGAATTCAAAAATAAAGTTAGAAAAAACCTCCGTCAGGTCAATATGGTTTTAATTTTAACGCAAAATCTTCTTCCAGTTTTGTTCCGCTTTTGCCTTCAATGAACTTTCATTTTTATTCCAATCTTTAAGCGTATTGTTTCCCCAGAAATTATAAAACAGGCAAAGTTGACCATCTACAATTTTAAAAGTCTGAGGATCAATTTTAACTTTTTCACCCGACTCCCCCATAGCATAGGCGCACCAACCGCCAAAAGCGGGCACATACAGTTCAGGGTTAGCTTTGAATTTAAGTTGATTGGATAAACTACTGAATTGATATTTAATCCCCCTATGAGTATAAGTCCATTTTGCTTCACCTTCAGTTGGCTTATTATCAAAATAACTTACCGGATCATAACCTTCTATTGCTATATCCCTTTTGATGTTGAAGTTTTTCTTTCGCGCGTCATCGCTTTGTGCTATTGCAAAATGGGCTGAGAGAATCAGCGAAAGGAGAATAATTTTTGTCATCATGAGCTAAGTTACGGAAAGACGCAAAAATGGGATTCCTCTAAGTTTTGATTTGTCGTTAAGGATACAAAATACCCAACTCACAATAAGAATTCATTGACCGTCTCCCAAACCAATTCTGGTTCATAACCTTTTGCTATCACAAAACGGGCTATCCTGTTCTTCTTTTTGAAGATATTTTCATCCTTAATTTGGCTTGATTTTTTCCTTACCAGGCTAAGAATGGTTTTAGAATATTCGGACATTACAATTTCTGCTATTCCCAACTTGATATTACGGGAAGATACCCCCAAAGATTCCAATTCTCTCTGGATTTTTAATTTGCCCCATTTTAATATTCTGAATTTGCCCCCCGCAAAGGCTTTAGCATAACGCTCCTCGTTTAGAAATCCCTCGACGATTAAATGCGATAGGATTTCGTCCACTTCATCTGAAGGCAAACCATATCCAAATAACTTATTCTTTACCTCATTGTGAGCCCTTTCTTGATAGGCGCAAAAGCGAAATATCTTATTGAGAGCGTCCTTCGTACTAGTCTTTTGCTTAAAGCTTCCGGATCTTGGCGGTTTATACGTTCCCATAAGCTTGACTCTAACCAGATACCAGAACTAGCGTGCTACTTGACCAGGCCTTTGGTTTTTAAAATGCTGGACATGAATTTGCGTTCGTTATCGCTATTAAAGATTTTGAATGGAAGGTAAATCAATTGAGCCTTGTTTATAAAGAGCACGAAATAATCTTTGCCAATCTTAGCGCGTTTAATCTGGTCCCATTTCATTGGCATCCCTTCCCTTGCATTTATCTTCATCAAAATTTGTTGACTGCTTATTTCATAAGAAAACCTTTCGAACAGCATTTTGCCTTGCTCCAGTTGAGTAACCCCATAAAACTGAATCCACCAGAAAAGCAAAAACAAACCAGCTCCAAAAAAAGCCGCAAAAAACCACCACCAGCTAGGAAAGAAGATATAGCCCGAACAAATTGCGATGACAATAAGACTTACCCACCATTGTCGCTTTAAAATATTAATGAAGGCCGTTCGGATGTAAATGTTCTTCTCTAATCTGTAATTCTTCGTTTTTACAATCATAATCCAACAATAAGGGGCACAAAAGTAACTGGTTTCTTCGTTATAAAGCCAGCTCGTCCAAAAAACCCGAAAAAATTATTGTGATATCAATTTGTAATTCTTGTATTCACCAATGCGATAACCGGTGAAGGAATAAACAAAACGCTTGATCTTTTCTTTCAAAGAATAGTTTTTCTTAGAAATATCATGAGTGAATTTCCAATTAATTTTCTGGATTCGGTTAAGCAGAGCTTGAGGATGTGTCTCTTCAAAAAGCGTTAGTGAATCAATCTTACTGTAGTCAAATTCTTCAGCTTTCGCAATATGCTGTTCTATCCACCGGTCGTCGCGATAAAATTTAGACCAATCTTCCTGCTTGTGTTGCATGGCTTGGGGGTTTTTCACCCAACCATAGTGATAAATGTAAGCGTTGATCAATTTCACCTGTAATTTCTGGTTAGGCTTTTTTCGGAACCCCTGAGCATCACGATACGAAAAGATGCTTTTGTCGTTTTTTATTACTCGAATTTCCCTTCGATACCAGCGCCATGATTCTCCAACATAATCATATGAACCATAAAAATGCTTATAGTGAAATAACAATCCGTTCACCTGAGGATCATTTTTGTACTTTTCCATAGCCTCCCGAATTTCCTGATAATACTTTTCATGTACTGCTTCATCCGCCTGAATGTAAAACGCCCAATCACTATCCTTTGAAACAGCCTGAAAAGCTTTATCGGTTTCCAATGCAAAGGTTCTACCTCCTTCCCTAATGTTATCATCCCACACAGTTTCAATGATCCGGATCTTAGGTGACTTAATACTCCTCACAAGTTCTAAAGTTCCATCAGAAGAATTTCCTACGGCAACGACAAACTCGTCGCATAAGGGTAGTATTGAGGTTATTGCCTCAACAACAGGATAGTCATACTTGATAGCGTTACGAATAATGGTGAATCCGCTAACTTTCATTTGAGGATTAGGTCTAGGATAGGTATTAACGGTCTAAATTGAAGTCACCAATATCTAATTAACAAATAAAAAATCATACCACAAATTTCAATGTTCCATTTAATTAATTCAATTGTTAGTTGTGGCAATGTAGGGGAGTGCCGGCAATAGAATACCCTTTGCAGCCTAAAAATAATGTTATAGATTGCTAATGAATATTTTCGCGACTTAATGACAGCTACAGCTAATATAACCAAAGTAAAAAGACCAAACATTAAAGATTGCGAATTCTCCATTATAATTCCGTCATGGAATAATTTAGCCTATTTAAAGCTTTGCATTGCCAGTATTCGCAAGAATTCGGAATTCTATCATCAAATCATTATTCACCTTAATGAAGGCATTGATGGCTCTTTAGAGTGGATTAAAC
>Ga0207112_1045_pt1 | contig 31968 bp, 19 predicted proteins | sample Alteio_BWMinHeat_72_FD_153549 | JGI IMG/M metagenome (GOLD analysis project Ga0207112, IMG submission 153549) | Enriched cells from forest soil in Barre Woods Harvard Forest LTER site, Petersham, Massachusetts, United States -... | ecosystem: Environmental > Terrestrial > Soil > Temperate forest >...
TAGGCGTATGCTCTTGGGCAAAGTGAAGGGTCGATTCGGGAATTCCGTGAGAAAGGGCCCTTATTAAAAAAACAGAAAGGACCGGACGATGAAAAAAACTGTGACGGCAGTGCTAGGACTGATTCTCTGTAGCATTGGGGGATGGGGCCAGCGGCCGGATGTGGCGGCCAAGTTAGGCTATCCGCAAATGATCCTTTACAACGGGAAGATTGTAACGATGGACGATGCCAGTTTCGAATCCAAAGTGGGCACTGTTGCCCAGGCAATGGCGGTTCGGGACGGCAAGATACTGGCCACCGGGACGAATACAGAAATCCAAGCGTTGGCCGGACCTAAAACGAAGGTGATAGACCTGAAGGGGCGGATGGTCTTACCCAGTTTCATCATGACGCATGAACACCCCACGGATTGGGCCTTTTCACAACCGCAGGCCATCACCCATGCGTTGCCCAATGACAATGTCATCGTACACCGCTGGTTGCAGGGTGGCACTGCGAAAGAACAGTTGGCGCAATTTGAACCGACCTTGAAAGAAGCTCTGTCAAAGGCGAAACCGGGACAATGGATTTTGATCGGATTCTCCCAAGGGCGGGACTATCAATGGTCAAAGGAAGTGGGGGCCCTATTTGGAAAAGAAATTCAGAAGGAGTGGCTGGATGCGATGGTGCCGAACAACCCGGTAAAGGTGAAAAATGGGTTTGTGGGCGGCGTAGTCAACCAGAGAGCTGTTGACGAGATTCTCAAGGTTCATCCGGACATCTCAATTTTTGCTCCCCCGTGGTACCAAAATCCGGATAATGCCCAGTTATCGAAGGCAGGCCTTGGTTTCACTCGACCGGTGGAACCGGATGTTATGTTGAAGGACAAAGTCCCTGTGCTAGCCGAGATTCTTAAGAATGAGATGTTGCGGTGGGCCCGCTACGGGATTACCACCTTTGCTTCTTCTCCTTATTCCATCAACAATCTTACGGCTCTGTCCTACCTGGACAGGAGGAATGAGATGCCAGCCCGCTTCGCTTGGGGCTATGAAGGTCCTGACTATAGCGATAGTACGCTACGCGATATAGCTTCCATGACAGGACATGGCACCGACTATCTTTGGCTTACTGGCGCCTGGTATGCAACAGGTGGCGGCTGTATGACTGTTCCTTCGCGAATTCTCTCGCCAGCAGGACAGGGCGGGGGAGAGGGAGGCTCGGGCTGCAACTTCGCCCCTGGATCAAAGGGAAGGGAGATTCTGGAACGGATCATCGCCACAGGCAACCGTGTGTCAACGATGCATACGGGAGGGGACAAGGATATCGACTATTATCTGGATGTGATCGAGCAGATCAGCAAGAAAGCGGGTCTGACCTTGGAGGAAATCCGCGCGAAGCGTCATGCCTTTGACCACGGCAGCGGGGCTCCTCGGCCGGACCAGATTCTCCGCATCAAGAATTTAGGCATGATGGCAAGCGAAAATAACACTTACTTGTGGGTAGATACCGCGAAGAACCAAGCTGAGAAGTATGGGATTGAATATGCCAATTGGACGGTTCCGCGGAAGAGCATGACGGATGCGGGCGTGATGACCAGCGCCGAAATTGACAAGCCCCGGCCGGAGAAAGTATTCCCCATGATTTTGAAAGGCATGACGCGGGTCAATGATGATGACGGGCAAGTGTACGGCCCGCGGGAGAGGACAGATCGGATCGTTCAACTGAAGGCGCACACGCGCTGGGGCGCTTACTACGTATTGCGGGAGAACCTGTTAGGGACACTGGAGCCAGGCAAATTCGCGGACTTCATCGTGTTGGACCGGGACTACTTGACGATTCCGGACGCGGACATCCCAAAGATTGACGTGCTGATGACCGTGCTGGGAGGCAAGCCGGTGCACCTGTCGGATTCGCTGGCTCGTGAACTTGGAATGCAGCCGGTAGGGTTCTCGACGTGGAAGGACCCGATTCCACCCGGCTGGTAGCATGTGCCGAAATTTAGGAGACAATCAGAGAGTGAATGGAACTTACTGAAAAAATTGTAGACTGGCAAGAGCACAAACCCATATTAATAGGGGTAGAGAAGCTGTTGAGTCGCATGGAAATATAGCTACAAGACGAGACGGGATCAAACGAACACTGAAGAAGATGAACACTTGCCAGTTCGTTGGGGTAGCAAAAGGGGGATATTTGGCTTTTTCCTTAGCCCCCCAACAGTGGTTCTGCAGAGCCGCTGACGCAGCATCTCGAAAGGAGAAGGGAAGGATGAAAATTACCAGTTGGATGTTGGTGTTTTTATTTACAGAGTTTCTCGTTGGTGGAAGGTTATGGGCTCAAAAAGCCGACCTCGGCGCCAAGCTCGGTTATCCACAGATGGTCCTCTACAATGGGAAAGTTGTAACCGTGGATGATTCCTCATTCGAAGATCGTGTCGGAACAATCGTGCAAGCTCTGGCAATCCGGGATGGCAAGATTCTGGCAACCGGTAATAGCGCGGATATTCGCGGTTTGGCTGGACCGAAAACCCAGGTGATCGATCTGAAGGGGCGGACGGTCTTGCCGAGCTTTATCATGACCCATGAACATCCCACAGATTGGGCTTTCCAGGAACCGAGAGCGATTACGCATGTATTTCCAAATGACAACGTTGTCATTCACAGATGGCTGTTGGGGCCTCCCAAGGAACAACTGGCTAGTTTCGAGCCGACGCTGAAAACAGCAGTAGCCAAGGCGAAACCGGGTGAATGGATCATAATCAGCTTCAATTATGGTACCGACTATCAATGGTCCAAGGAAGCTCAACAGCTTTTCAATAAGAGCATGACCAAAGAATGGCTGGATACGTTAGCGCCGGACAACCCGGTGAAGGTGAAAAGCGGCTTTATTTTTTCGGTGGTTAACCAGAAGGCCATTGACGAACTGCACGTGGTTTATCCCACCTACTCGGTAATTTCCGACACGATCGAAAACAGTATGCTTCCTCTGGATCAGTGGCTAAAAAAAGGATATGGCTTCAATCGTCAAATGGAGCCGGATGTGATGCTCAAAGATAAGCTGCCGATGCTGGCGCAGATTTTGAAGTCTGAGATGGAATTGTGGACCAGTTATGGGATAACCACGTTTGGCTCCTCGCCTTATGCATACAAAAACTTGCACGCTCTGGATTACTTAGACAAAAGAGGCGAGATGCCAGCTCGGTTTGGCTGGGGTTACACTGGGCCCAATTGGGACATAGATACATTGCGCACTTTAGCGGGCACCCTGGGGCATGGGACCGACCATCTATGGTTTGTTGGAGCTTGGGGGAGATCGTCGGCCAATTGTATGAGCGTGCCTCTTCGTGCTGATTGGATTGCCAAGAATGGCCAGCAGGCTGCGGATAACGAGAATCGCTGCGTTTTTGCACCAGGATCCCCCTTCCGGGAACGGATGATGAACATAATCAAGTCTGGCCTTCGCATTGCAACCATGCACAGCGGCGGAGATAAAGACATTGATTACCTTATGGACATTATCGAGCAGGGTAGTAAGGAAGCAGGCTTTACAATAGATGATATTCGAGCAAAACGCCATGCTTTTGATCACGGCAGTGGTGCGCCCCGTCCAGATCAGATTCCCCGTCTGAAAAATCTAGGAATGCTGGCAAGTGAGAACAACACGTATTTGTGGAGGGAGACGGTGGTAGATAAAGCAGAAATGTATGGCGTCGAATACGCCAATTGGGTTGTCCCGCGAAAAAGTATGACTGATGGCGGAGTAATGACTTCCGCCGAACTAGACAAACCCAGGCCAGAGAAGCTCTTTCTTTACCTCACGAAAGGATTAAACAGAACGAACGATATAGATGGAAGAGTGTATGGACCCCGGGAGAGAACGGGCCGGATTGTTCAGTTAAAGGCTCACACTCGGTGGGGAGCATACTACATGTTAAAGGAGAACGAGTTGGGGACTTTGGAGCCGGGCAAATTTGCAGACCTGATCGTTCTCGATAAGGATTTTTTAACGATTCCAGAAGACCAAATCCCCCAGATCCGTGTTCTGATGACTTTGGTAGGTGGTAAAACAGTCCATTTAGCCTCGGACCTGGCTTCCGAAATTGGGGCTTCTCCGGTAGGTGCTTCCACATGGCGCGAGCCTGTTCCTGCTGGATGGTAAAAGCTGGGCCAGCATTGTTAATCAAGACTCTTAAATACCTCTAAGTGCCGAACAGCGGGCTTGGAGTTATTTTTGGTTGGAATTGCGGCGCACCATTTACCGATCAGGAGTGGGGGAATTCCTGATAAATTTTTCGGTGAATTCATGCGAGAGAAACCCCCAGTTCTAACCCGCGGCTTAGAGGGGAATGTACTATGAATCGGAGTGCAATGGTTAGATTCCTGATTTCGTTCTGGTTTCTTTTGGGGGCTGGAGGATTGTTACAGGCGCAACAAGCCCCAGACCTGATTCTCTATAACGGCAAGATTGTCACAATCGACAATCACGAGGTGAACGGTAATTTGGGCAACATCGTTCAGGCGATTGCAATCCGTGAAGGGAAAATAGTTGCCTTGGGCGGCAATGCTGAAATCCGCCGCCGGGCAGGCAGCAATACGAAGTCTTTGGACCTGAAAGGTAGAACGGTCACTCCCGGTTTTGGGGCCACACACGATCACCCGCAAGACTGGAACCCGCTGAATCCGACAATTATGAAGAAGGTAGTGACAGACGACATGCACATTGAACGGTTCATAAACGTTCCTCCGAATGAGGTGATGCCGCAGTTTACTCGGGTTCTGGATGAATCAGTCAACAAGGCCAAGCCGGGACAGTGGATTCGAATTTCTTTGCTATACGGGAAAGACTATCGGTGGAACCAAGAAATATCCGGGCTTTTGGGGAGGCAGATTAATAAACAGATGCTGGACTTGGCTGCTCCGAATAATCCGGTGCTGGTTCGCGGCGGTTTTACCGGCTTGGTGGTCAATCAGAAAGCAATTGAAGTAATCAAACAGTTCTATGGAGATCAATGGAATAAGTTTGTTGTGAAGCCGCTGCAGGACTATACGGAGAGAGACCCTGAGGGAGGTGGTTTAAAAACCGGCACTTGCGGCGTCTGTTATCGGGAAGTAGAACAAGATGTACTTTACCCAAATGATGAGCTTACGGAGATCTACCGCATAGGGCTATCCTGGACGTCGGCTTTAGGGATTACACTCAATGGAACGTCCCTATACACTGGGGGGGCATGGCGTGCTTTTAATACCCTGGATCGGCGGGGGCAGTTATCCATACGCACTGCCGCGGGCTGGTTCTGGCCGGAGAGAAATGACATATTGCAAGATCCTTACTTGGTACAGTTCCTCGTCGCTCAGTTGGGCAAAGGTTCGGACTTTCTGTGGAATCACGGAATGACTTCTCATATGGGTGGTGGCTGTAGCAAACTACCTGGTACTTCTCCGGAGGTCAAACAACAAGAAGGTGAGTGCGGATTTGCAGATCCAATCATTGCAAGAGCATTGTATGACTACATTAAAGCCGGAGGGCGGTTGGCCGGGGATCACCAAACCGGGGATGGGGAAGTTGATCTGGTCCTAGACATTATTGAGAAGGCGAGCAAAGATGCGGGGATGACGCTGGACGAGATTCGGGCCAAGCGTCACGTGACCGAACACATGCATATGTATCCTCGGCCAGACCAAATCCCGCGGTTCAAGAACTTGGGAATGATGACCAGTGGCATGGCCTTAGACATTTATGACGGCAGTTCAGAAAACTACCTTAAAAAGTATGGTGAGCGAGCCGGAATGCAGATCATTCCTCGCAGGAGCCTCTTTGATGCTGGTGTTATGAACAGCGTTGAAATCGATCGGCCGATTAGTGAATACACCGACCTGACTTATATGACGGTTCTCTACGATGGGATTACTCGTAAGGATAAGGACGGGAAACTGATCGCTCCGCAACAGGCGATCAGTCGGGAAGAAATGTTGAAGGCGGGAACGTTGTTTGCTGCCTACGGAGCTCTGCGCGAAAACGTTCTCGGTTCGTTGGAAATAGGCAAGTGGGCCGATCTTGTCGTCCTCGATAAGGATTACCTGACTGTTCCAGTGGACGACATCCCGAAGATTCGGGTGTTGATGACCATGGTTGGCGGCAACCCAATGCATTTGGTTCCTTCCTTGGCCCGGGAATGGGGCATGCAGCCTGCCGGTGCTCAGGTCGAACTCGGCGGCCCTGCCGCGCAGTGGTAGCTGCGGAGCGTAGGATAACGTAAGACTATCGTAAACAGAAGTGTGGAGTGGAGGCGGAGAGCGAACCTAACCCCGTATCTTGAGGCATCCAGTCCGGAATCCATTTTCCGACATCGCTACTCCCTAGGTGATATAAACGGTCTTGACAGCATAAGGAAATGGAGATAGCCTTTGAGCAATTCGTAATTGTCTTTATAAATCACTGAGTTGGAGTTATCTGTGGCGGGTGAAATAAAGGTAGCAGTCGCAAATAAGGGTGTTGGTGCCTCCAACGAACCATCTCCTCAATGAAGGGTAACCCGCGGCAGATTCAGTTCGCATTGAAGTTTACCTTTTAACAATTCCAATCATTCGGATGCCTGGGCAGGCTGATCAGCTTGTCCATGTTGCATAGATTGGCAGCATGTTAAAAACCATCACAAGATAGCATTCTGAGCGAGAGGGCGAACGGCAACCTGTAACGGATCAAACAGGGCAGCCTAAACGAACCGTAAAGACTTGAACTTGACTCGACAAATCGACCCGCGCATATTTCCGGGTCATGAGCGAATCTAAAAATCAGAAATGTAGGGCAAAAAGGGGGGAGGGCGAACAATGAGATACAAAAGCGTTCTCTGGTTAGTGGCAGCAGCCGGTTTAATCCTTCTTGGCGCAGCGCCGGTATATGCCCAGCAGGCACCGGACATGATTTTGTTCAACGGAAAGATCGTCACCATGAACAATCATGAAGTGAATGGAAACGTGGGCACCATTGCACAAGCAGTTGCAATCCGGGAGGGAAAGATTGTCGCGGTGGGAACCAGCGCGGATATCCGGCGCCTGGCTGGTGCCAACACGAAGTCGCTAGACCTGAAAGGCCGGACTGTAACTCCAGGTTTTGGCGCCACACATGATCACCCGCAGGACTGGAATCCCTTGAATCCGGTGATTGTGAAGAAGGTCGTCTCCGACGACATGCACATTGAGCGGTTTATCAATGTGCCGCCAGAACAACTCATGAACGAATTCCCACGGGTATTGGACGAGGCGGTTCACAAGGCAAAGCCCGGCCAATGGATTCGGATCAGCTTGCTCTACGGGCCGGACTACCGGTGGGGCGACGACATCTCAAAGATGATGGGACGACAGATCAACAAGAAGAACCTGGATCTGGTAGCTCCGAATAATCCGGTGATTGTGCGCGGCGGGTTTACGAACATGCTAATCAACACCAAAGGAATTGAGGCAGTCAAGGCTCGCTACGGAGACGAATGGGCCAAGTTCAACTTTATGCCCCTGGATTCTTACACGGGAAATCCTCCTGGACAGAGCGGGGAGGATACCGGAATTTGTAGTGTCTGCTACCGTGAAGTCGAACAGGATGTTATCTTCGAACCGGCGGCGTTGAAAGAAATATACCGGCTTGGTGGATCCTGGACGGCAGCTTTGGGGATTACCCTGAATGCAACGTCGCTGTATACAGGAGGCGCAATCCGTGCCTTCAGCCAACTGGACCGCGAGGGAAAGATGTCCATGCGAATAGGCTGGGGCTGGTTCTGGCCGGAACGCAATGACTTTTTCGAGGATCCGTATTTTGTTGCGGCCCAGGTAAGCCGCGAAGGGACTGGCTCTGACTATCTCTGGGTGACCGGAATGACTGCTCATATGGGAGGGAATTGCACCAAGCTGCAGGGGACTTCCCCAGAGGTCGATGCTAAGAACAAGGCCCAATGTTCCAATCGCGGATATGCGCAGCCTGTCATTTCACGCGCTCTCTATGAATACATCAAGGCAGGAGGGCGTCTGGCCGGTGATCACATGACGGGAGATGACGAAGTGGACCTGGTCCTGGACATCGTCGAAAAGGCGAGCAAAGATGGCGGGATGTCGCTGGACCAGATTCGGGCCAAACGGCACGTGACGGAACATATGGCACTCTATCCCCGTCCTGACCAGATTCCTCGGTTCAAGAACCTGGGCATGATGACCAGCGGTTGGGACATCAGCATCTGGACGGGAGCGGCAACGCAAGCGATGAAAGATTACGGGGAGCGGGGGGCCATGCAGGTGGTTCCGCGGAAGGGTCTTTATGATGCCGGAGTCATGAACAGCGTGGAGATTGACCGGCCCCTGAGTGAATATACGAACCTGACTTACTTGAACGTTCTTTACTCTGCCATCACCCGAAAGGATTGGGACGGGAAGGTATCGGCCCCGCAGCAAGCCATCAGCCGGGAGCAGATGCTGAAGTCTGCGACTCTTTTTGCGGCTTATGGCACGATGCACGAAAAGGTCTTGGGATCGCTGGAGCCCGGCAAGTTTGCTGATCTTATCGTCATGGACAAGGACTACATGACTGTTCCCGTGGATGACATTCCCAAGATTCATGTATTGATGACACTGCTGGGTGGCAAACCATCGCATTTAGCTCCCTCGCTGGCCCGCGAATGGGGGATGCAACCGGTCGGCGCACAAGTGGAACTCGGAGGCCCCGCCGCGCAATGGTAGGCGGCGACGAGTCTGACAAACCGTGCGAATATTGACGAAGCGGGATCGGGCCAGAAAGAAGCGGGTGAAGAAAGCAACGTGATACAGAAGAAGGCTGAACAATACGTTCCGCAGATAAAGAAGGGTCTTCCTCCAGTTCGCGCAAAGACGGCGTACCCAAGAAAAATTGTCGAGGGCGAATTGATTCGGATCGCGGGGGAAATCAAGCATGGCCAGTGTGTTGAAATTCCACAGGGATCGAAGGGAAAGCTCACGAAGCTCATAGAAGATCGTGGACTGACAGCCATTAGCCGGGCAGGTCAAGACAAAACCATGCGGACTGTTTACGTGGTCACGCAACAAGGTATTGACAGCATGAGGAAACGGAGATAGCCTTTGAGCAATTTGTAATGGTCTTCAAAAGTCATTGCGTTGGAGTTATCTGTGGCGGGTCAAGTAAAGGCAGCTTTCACGTCCGCCATTGGTGGTGCCAGTGAGCTCCGCGTTCACTTCTTTTTGTTTACCCTAGGAGGATTTTTCTTTTACATAAGCCATTTTTCGAACGGAACGATTATCGCTCGTTGATCGCAACTAAGCGGACATCCGGCGGAATAGTACAACCGAAATAACGAAAAGGAGACTTCGATGAAGCGACTGGGATTCTTCGTGGGGGTGTTGGTGTGTTTCTTATTGAGGGGTGAACTTCTCCCGGCTCAGGTCACAACGGGGACGATCATGGGAACGGTCACGGATTCCACAGGAGCTGTCATTCCCGGAGCGTCCGTCACACTTCGGAACACGGAAACTGGGATCAGCCGCACCGAGACTTCGGATGCGTCAGGCCGCTACCGCGCGCCACAGTTAACGTTGGGGAACTACGAGGTGACGATCACAGCGGCTGGTTTTCAGACCGAAGTGCGGAGTGGGATCACGCTGACAGTGGGCCGCGAAGCGGCGGTGGACGCTGCGCTAAAGGTAGGAGGGGTAGAAGAAAAGATTACGGTTACGGGGGAGGCCCCACTGATTGAGACGACGAACTCAACTGTTTCCAGTCTCGTGAATGAGCAACAAATGCGAGACCTGCCGCTGAACGGCCGGAACTTTTCGGATTTGACGGCCATTCAACCCGGCGTGGTGACGAATACCGGAATTGGCGCGAGTACATTCACTGGAGGGTCCCGCATGTCCATCAACGGGGCAAGGCCGCAGCAGAGCACGTACTTACTGGATGGGATTGACATTGTTGCGCCTTACGAGAACGTAACCCCAGCCAGCGTTCTGAACCAATCCTTGGGAGTGGACACCATTCGGGAATTTACCTTGCTGCAGAATAATTTTGGGGCACAGTACGGTCGCGCCGCTGGCGGGGTGGTGAACGCGGTGACCCGTTCTGGGACCAACGAACTTCACGGCGGTGCTTTCGAGTTTTTACGGAATAACGTGCTGGACGCTCGGAATTTTTTTGACCGCAAAACGGTTGTAAACACCAACCGTTTGCCGCCTTTCGAGAGGAACCAATTCGGTGCGACTATCGGGGGGCCGATCCGCAAGGATAAAACTTTCTTTTTCCTGTCGTATGAGGGGGTACAGCAAAAGCTGGGCATCACCCAGTCGGGGATCGTGCCCACCCAAGAAACCCGGAACGGTAATATCACTGGCTGTCCGACGGGTTTGACCACCTGCACACCGGCACAGGCAGTCACTACCTCGACGGTAACAATCAATTCACTCAGCCAATTCTTTCTGGGGAAGATGGTGCTGCCGAACGGCGCGTATTTGCCCGGCGGGGTGGGACAGTATTTTGGCTCCATCAACCAGGCCGGGCACGAAAACTACGGAATGGTGCGGATTGACCAAAAGCTCTCGGAGAAAGACACGCTGTTTGGCCGGTTCACAATTGACGATAGTGACAACAGCCAGCCACAGATCCTTACCATACCGCAATCGCAAAACGTCAATTTTGGCGGCTATCGCTTTGCGGCATTGGAGTGGACCCGGTTGATGTCCCCCACCGTGCTGAACACCGTTCGAGTCGGCTTCACGAGGGACAACAATGCGAATAATCCCCAGACCGCCGACCTGAAGGCTATGGGTTATGGGCTGCAAACGCGGCTGGCTCCAGACCTTGGCTACAACATTGTAGGACCGACCATCAATGGCCTCTCTATACCGGGCGGGGTCTCCGACGTAGGCGTGACCGAAGCATTTTTCTTTATTGACAACACGTATCAGTACAATGACACGATCAATTGGACGGCCGGGCGCCACAGTCTGGTACTCGGGACCGATATCCGACGGTACCAGCAGAACGAGAACCCCCACATTTGGGACAATGGAGCTGTGACATTCCCTAACTTACTCGCTTTTCTCCAAGGCAAGCCCAATATAGATACAATTACATTGCCCTTGCAAACAACAACGGCTCCTTTCATCCCGGATGAATACCGCGGTTGGCGGCAATGGTATGGGAGTGCATTTTTCCAGGACGACTTTCAACTGCGGCCGAATTTGACCATCAACTTAGGATTGCGATGGGAGCGGGTCACTTCGCCGACGGAAATCAATGGCAAGATAGCGATCCTGAAAACCTATCTGGATCCAAATTACACGCAATTGGCGAAGGGAACCTCTCTGTTCAGCCTCTCGGATCACCTCAAAGGCTTTTCCCCTCGCGTGGGGCTCGCCTGGACGCCTTTGAGCAAGACGGTAGTCCGGGCCGGGTTCGGCCTATTTAAGGAAATTCCGCTGGAGTACATCTACCAGCTGACCGTGTATGTCCCCCCATGGGCAAACCGTTTGGTCATAGCAAATTCCCCTTGGCCCTTCCCGCTAACGGGGAGCAATGCCACGGCAGGTGAGCCGACAGTGATGAATCCCAATACCCTTTATCCCTACGTAAGCCAATGGAACTTAGGGATCGAACAGCAGTTGACAAATACGGCGGTCGTGAAAGTGTCCTATTTGGGGACGCGGGGGGTTCACCAGATGGGCATATTCAATCCCAATCAGCCGTTCACCCAGGTCGTAAATGGGCGCCAATTCACTCCTCTCAATTCGCCGGTGCCAAACCCTTCGTTTAATTCCATTCGCGCGACCGACAACATCGGTGACACCTATTACGACGCCGTTCAATTGGTGTTCGAAAAGCGGTTCAGTCGCGGCCTTCAAACGAACGTCTCCTTCACTTGGTCCAAGAATATTGATGACACTGGAACCGGCCTCAAGGGCGCCGAGGGGGTGGGCACTATCTTCATCTCTTACAATTCCAGAGATGTTGCTGCTGATAAGGCACTTTCCACCCTCCATACCCCGAGAAACTTCCTCTGGACGGTCAACTACGAGCTGCCGTTCGGGCATGGGAGGGCGTTGGGCGGAAATGTTGGTCCGATGATGAATACGATGATCGGAGGCTGGCAGATCAATACGATTGCCAGTTACCGGGCCGGTCTGCCAATGACGGCTTACATGACCTTTGACAATTCCCGCAGCAAGGCCTCTGTTATTACCGACCGGCCTGATTTGGCGCCGGGCTGCAGCAACAACCTGGCCACTGGCGATCCCAACCATTGGTTCAATACCTCGTGCATTCTGGTGCCAACTGCCGGATTCTTCGGCAACTTAGCGAGGGACACAATCGTTCAGGACAGCCTGGTATCGGTAAATTTCTCGCTCTTCAAGGACTTCTCGCTGGGAGAGAGGCGAAGTTTGCAATTCCGGGCGGAGTTTTTCAACCTTACAAACCACACCAACTTCGGGTTGCCAAGCGGAGTGACCTTTACCAATGCTGCTGGGGCAACCAGCGCGACTTCCGGCCAGGTCACTAGCATCAACGGAACGCCGCGACAGATTCAGTTCGCGCTGAAGTTCACGTTTTGAGTTGTTGGAGGACAATTCATTTAGCAATGCGGAGATAGCGAGAGAATTTTCCCCATCAAAGATTCTTCTTAGGGGGAATCGTCACCCTTCGCGACGTGGAAAAGAAATCAGGCGAAACTAGACAACGGATTCGGCAGGCGCGTAATGGCGATCTGGAAGAGTACAGGCAGGAAGCATAACGCCATGCCGGCTGCAAATATCTGATGAGTTGAGTTTTTTCGGATCTGATTTCCTGAATGGAGGCGGAGAATTTATGAGGAACCGACGGCTTTTGGGAGTGTTGAGCCTGGCTTGTGTTGTTGGGGCACTGGGTGGACAAGTCTGGGCTCAGCAGGCGCCCGATATGATTGTCTACAATGGGAAGGTTGTGACGGTGGATGACAAGAGTTTCACTTCCAAGCTTGGGACCATTGCGCAAGCGATGGCCATTAAGGATGGCAAGATTTTGGCAGTGGGAACCACTGCACAGATAAGAGGGCAAGCGGGCCCGAACACAAAGCAGATGGATTTGAAGGGCCGGACAGTCTTGCCAGGGATCATCGTAGTGCATGATCACCCTTATGACTGGGCTCCTCAGAATCCGTACTCGTTGAAGAAGGTGCTGACGGACGACATCGTCGTAACCCGATATATCAGGGGAAGTCCGCAAGAACAGGCCAAGGCATTTCCGGGAGTGTTGGAGGAGGCTGTCAGTAAGGCCAAACCAGGCCAGTGGATTTTTATAGTCGTATCACTAGGCGAGAAATATGAATATGGGCTTGACAAATCGCCGGGGGCGCCAAACGTTCTCGACGGTAAGATGATCCCGAAGGAATTGTTGGATCGTTTAGCTCCAAACAATCCTGTTCTGCTTAGAGATCCGTTTACGGGATGGCAGTTAAACGCAAAGGGCATTGAAGAAGAAGACAAAGTCTTTCCCCAGCTAGACATGGTGGCGTACATCAACCACGAGACGGGTCAAGGAGGCGACAATGGTGGCGCTATGAGTCCCATGCGCTGGTTGTTCCATGAGGTGGTGATGAAAGACCACTATCCGCAACTGAAGGAGATTCACCGGCTGGAGTTGGGCTGGTGGGCAAGTCTTGGAGTTTCTACGTTCGGCTCCAGGGCATATACTCCGTCGAATCTGAAGGTTTTTTCCGACCTGTCGAAACATGGACAGATGCCCGTGCGAAATATGTGGAGCTGGGGTTGGCGAGAGCAGTTTTTCGATGCGGACCCGTACCTGTTCAATACCATCGCACTCCTGGACGGAGCAGGCAATGACTTCTTTTGGAATGAAGGGGGATGGGGAGTCAGCGTTCCAGCGAGCAATTGCACGACTGCGCAACCTCGCCCTGGAGTTGAAGACAAACCTTGGACCAAAAAGTGTGCCTATGATCCGGGCAGCCGGGACTTCCAGAGGCTCGTTGCATTCGTGAAAAGCGGAGCGCGGATATCGAACATGCATTCCGGAGGGGATAGAGACCTGGATTACTTGATGGAGGCGATTGAAATGGGAAGCAAGGAGGCTGGCTTCACGCCAGAAGAGATACGGTCCAAGAGGCACACTTTTGATCACCTGACCTTGGAGCCTCGGCCCGACCAACTTCCGCGGCTCAAGAGACTAGGCATGGTGGCGGGAGGGAATTCCTTCTTTTTCATGGAGAACTCCCCCGAGGTAATGAGAAATTTTGGCGAGGGAGCTGTCGAGTGGGTTGTGCCGAGGAAGTCGATGATCGATGCCGGGCTGCCTAATGGTTTCGAGATCGATCGCCCCTTAGCCACTACTTCTCTCACTGTTTTCTGGGCAATAGCTCGACTCATGGATCGGAAGTCCCCGCAGGATGGGAAGGTCTACGCGCCGGATCAAAGGATCGGCAGGGAATTGTCTCTGAAAACCACAACCACATGGGGCGCGTACTACTTGATGCGAGAAAATCAGACAGGATCGCTGGAGTCGGGCAAATGGGCGGATTTCATCGTGCTGGATCGGGATTACATGACCATTCCGGAGAGCGACATTGAGAATATTCGTGTGTTGGCAACAGTGACCGGGGGAAAGCTCATGCACTTGGCTCCCTCAATAGCCCGCGAGTGGGGTATGCAGCCGTTAGGAAGCCAGGTCGAACTCGGTGGCCCAGGTACGACGTGGTAAGCGTGTCGATCTGAATGGAGGAGGAGAAGCGCCCGCCGGTTCTTGGGCAGTGGGCACGATCGCCCAGGGCCCCCTCCTCTCTAGGAGGTTGTTGAAAAACTCTTTTTCGATGTCATTCTGAGCAGAGCGAAGAATCTGCATTTTATTTTCGACACTGAAAACAAAAGCAGATTCTTTAGCCCGGCACACACCGTCGGGTTTCAGAATGACACTTCACGGGGTTTTTCAACAACCTGCTAGAGCTTAGGTTTGGAGCCTGATGCCGTGCAGGCCGTAAGAGACGAAAGAGTGCTGGGGATCTTTTTTCTCAAAAGGAGGCGGAGGATTTATGAAGAACCGAAGGCGTTTAGTATTGCTGTGCTTGGCTTGGGTTGTTGGGATATTGGTTGGTCGATGCTCGGCCCAACAGTCGCCTGACATGATTCTGTACAACGGAAAGATCATCACGGTGGATAACCATGAAGTGACCGCAAACTTGGGCACTTCTGCACAGGCAATTGCAATCCTAAACGGGAAGATTGTAGCCGTGGGGGGCAATGCGGATATTCGCCGCCTGGCGGGGAGCGGCACTAAATCTTTGGATCTGAAGGGAAGGATGGTAACCCCCGGATTTGGCGCCACCCATGACCATCCTCAGGACTGGAATCTGTTAAATCCGGTGGTCGTGAAAAAAGTGGTTACGGATGATATGCACATTGAGAGGTTTATCAATGCCCCCGCCAGCGAGGTAATCACCCAATTCCCGAAAGTCCTGGATGAGGCGGTCCAAAAGGCCAAACCCGGCCAGTGGATTCGAATCAGTTTACTATTCGGGCCGGAATATAAGTGGGGCAATGAAATTATGGCGCTATTGGGGAAACAGATTAACAAGGAAATGCTGGACCTGTTAGCACCCAACAATCCGGTGGAAGTGAAAGGCGGCTTTACCGGAATGCTGATTAACCAAAAGGGGATTGAAGCGGTAAATGGGTTCTATGGGGATGAAAGAAATCAATTTCCTTACCAGCCACTCGGAGATCTTTATGGAATGGAGGCAGCACAACCAGGAGTTATTGAGAAAACCGGTATTTGCAGCGTTTGCTATCGCTATGTGGAGCAGGATGTAATTTACGGACACGAACCCGAGGCATTGGCGGAAATCTACCGTCTAGGGATGTCTTGGACGGCGGCCCTGGGAGTTACTCTGAATGCAACCTCCCTGTATACCGGCGGGGCAATCCGTGCATATAACAGGCTGGATCGCGAGGGAAAGATGACCATGCGCCTGGCATGGGGTTGGTTCTGGCCATTTCGGAATGACTTCTTTTTTGACCCCTATTTTCTCCAGGCCCAAGTCAGCCGGGAAGGGACGGGCTCGGATTATTTCTGGGTTCACGGGATGACTTCACACATGGGTATGGACTGTAGCAAGCTGCCGGGTACAACTCCCGAGGTCAAGCAGCGAGAGAGACCATGCGGATTTGCGGATCCGACCATTGCGCGTGCCCTTTATGAATACATCAAAGCGGGCGGCCGGCTGGCAGGGGATCACCAAGTGGGAGACGGGGAAATTGATCTGGTTCTGGATATCATCGAGAAGGCCAGCAAGGATGCTGGCATGACGCTGGATCAGATTCGAGCGAAACGCCATGTTACGGAACACATGTCTATGTATCCGCGGCCGGATCAAATTCCGAGATTCAAGAACCTCGGCATGATGACCAGCGGCTTTGACATTAACTTTTTTGAGGGTGCGGCCGATAATATTTTAAAGAAGTATGGGGAGCGGGGTGTTTTGCTAGTACAGCCACGCAGGAGCCTCTATGATGCTGGAATCATGAACAGCATGGAGATTGATCGGCCATTATCGGAGTACACGAATGTGGGCTATTTCCAAGTTCTCCACTCCGCCATCACGAAGAAGAATCGGGAAGGGAAAGTTCTTGCTCCGCAGGAGGCGATTTCGCGGCAGGAAGCGCTAAAGTCGGCCACGCTTTGGGCAGCGTATGGAGTGATGAAGGAAAAGGTTCTCGGCTCGTTGGAGCCAGGCAAATGGGCTGATCTTATCGTCATGGACAAGGACTACATGACTGTTCCAGTCGACGACATACCGAAGATGCACGTATTGATGACGATGGTGGGTGGCAAACCAGTTCATCTGGTTCCCTCGCTGGCCCGGGAATGGGGCATGCAGCCTGCTGGCGCTCAGGTCGAGCTCGGAGGGCCCGCCGCCCAGTGGTAGGAATACTGTTTCCAACAAGAGGGCTTTTCTGCCCCCTGTTCTTTATTTACGAATTAAATTGACCGGTCTTCGCACTCAATGCTTGTGACCAGGAATCCGAAAGTCATTTGATTCAATAGAAGAATTCTCCCAATTCGTCACGCGCCAACGAAAGATTCTTCGGTTCAGTATCTGCCGAACCGCAGAAAAAAGGAGGCGGCTATTCCAAACAGAGATTAAATAATAGTGAGGTTAATCATGAGGAACCGATTGATATTACAATTTGTGGAAATGATGCTAGAGAAGTTCTCCTATTACTGTCGATCATAGCCGCAGTGGGCGAACCAGGCGGAGGCGTTGTTGGGGGTGATCATGGCGATGGCCTCGGAGATCGCCTGCTGCAGCGAGTCCACGGTGCGGGCTTTTAGCGAACGGAGCTTCTGTTTCACCTTCCCCCAGTATTGTTCAATCGGGTTGAAGTCGGGCGAGTAGGGCGGCAAGTATCGCAGTTGGGCTCCGGTGGCCTCGATGAGTTCTCGGACTCCCTGAACTTTATGCGCCCCCAGGTTGTCCAGGACCACGATCTGGCCCGGTTCCAGCCGGGGACACAGCACTGCTTCCAGGTAAGCCAGAAAGACATCTCCGTCGGTGGGCGACTCCACGGTCATGGTCGCCAACCATCCTTCTGTGCTCATCGCTCCCAGAAGCGTCAGCGTGCTCCAGTGGCCGGCGGGCGTAGCTTCCCGCACCCGTTCCCCGCGGGGTGCGCGACCGTAGCGCCGGGTCATCTCCGTGGTCACCCCGCTCTCATCCACAAACACCCACAGCCGGGGATCCATCAGCTTGCTCTGTTCCTGCCACGCCTCGCGGCGCTCCCGGTTTTCCGGCCTGTCTTGCTCCTGGGCGCGGAGCGACTTCTTTTTAGCGGCAAGCCCATCCGCCGGAGCAGTCGCCACAGATGCTGAATACTGAAGTGCACCCCCTCGGCTTCCAGCCGGGTGAATTTTATCGAGAATACTTCGTTACTTGGGCGAGGAAAAATAGAGGGAATCCCACATTTATTCCGCGTAATCCCGATTTGCAAAATCCGGGATGCTGTCGAACGATTGCCGATGTCGATGTCATCGAGGCGGTCGAGAAGTATCAACGGGAACGTCCCGAAGATGCGAGAAAGTTGCGGCTGCCCGAACGTCCATCCCGCCCTTGACGAATCTTGCCAACTTGGAAAAATGAAAGAAGTATGGCCCCCTCCACTACGCAATTCTCGAAGTGTTGCTTGCCGCGATAGCAGCAGGGATATGGCAATATCGGGCGACCCGGCAGGATTTTCAAGGGGCAAGGATCGCAGGATCACGGGGCACAAGGTAAGCAGAAACAACCCGAAGTCTCTGTTTCTCCCTAACAAATTTTCCAAATTTTAAATCCGTCGGAGAGCACTGGTCTCCTTTTTAGAGAACGTGCCTACTCCAAGGGAAGCCTAAACATCGCTGAGGGACGAATTTCGGTAGTGCACTAAGAGTGCGGTCCTGGTCTGAATTATGCGCGATGGCCAATCCTTATCTCGCAATGCTCCAGACTCATCAGAGAATTACCGTAAAACTTAAGACCATGAATTCCGACCTCAGCAAGTGCATTTGCTAGATTTTGAGCTATTGGAGTACCGGAGAACAGGGAGCCTTCGGGCGAATTGGAAAAAAGATTAAGTCCAACTTGTGACGACAGGCCGATTTCATCTGGGAACATCCTATCGACTCCAAATATAGTCCATCCGGATTGTTTGAAAAGCTCATAGTATTCTTGTGCGTAATTTGCTGCTTCTTCGTCACCCCAGATGCAAACTATTCGTACGCGACCCGGCATTGCTTTCATCGAGTCCATCAATTTTACCCTTTGATCTGGCAGCAACGTTCGGGGATTGACCTTCGCTTCCAAGTCCTTAACTCGTTTCTCCAGCGGGTTATTAACGCTCCATTGCTTCAGCTTGCTTTCGCCTTTATCCCAAATCCAAATCGTGAATGTCAGAACAAAGAAAACGAGCACCGCGGAAGTAACCCATAAAATCCCAAGAATAACTGCATGGGGAAGCCTCTCAAAATGGTCAAATGCCCACGTGGATATAGCGCCAATCACCGTTGCAATCAACAGCTTCCCCCAAACAAGCCGCCCAAAAGCCGAGCGGATGGTATCCACGCTGTCGAATGCTGGAGTGGGATCAAATCTGACTTTGGAAGCCATTTACTTTGCATTTAGGCACAACTCCGTGGTAGCGTGGAATTGTTGCCGTTTAATTTAGAGCGAGATTGGCGTCTCGATCTAAACCCACCTCAAGTAAGTCAATAATCTGGAGTTGATTCTACTCTGGAGAGATTAGCTTGTCCAACTGTATTCCCTAACAATTTTAGTGGTGGCGGTTTTCCCCAAAGAGGCCAGCAATCAATAGCGTTCATGCCGCCTCCAGCAATTCGGGAATGCTCCAAATGTGATCCGTGATCCCGGCAGCCATTGCGGGAGTCATCCGAAGGGACTTGTGGACTCTTACGAAGTTGTACCAAGCGAAGTGAATAGCCAGGGCCGCTTTCAGGTTCTCCCACTTTTTACTGAAAGCATTCGTGAGGCGCGTGAGCCTGCGAATCTGCATTCGCATCGTGAGGTTTTGGCGCTCGATATGCGAAGTGCAAATCCGGGCCGGATCGGGATTGCCAGCGATGGTGCTTGGGATCGCCCCTACAACGTCTCCAGGGGAATAGCGCGTCTCGGATTCATTAGAAGTCGCATACACCTTCACCAGTTGGGCGTAATCAACGTCGCAACCAAAGGCCGAATCAATGGCATCCGCATAGGGCCGGAAGCCGTCAGTGGAAAGCTGAAAAGGCTTTTCCGCTGTCGCCTTCCTAAGATTCGCAGTGAAAGCCTCTGTGGAAGGCTTGTCCCGCCGTCCAAGGTGCCAAGCTAGGATCAACTTGGAGGTTCGCTCAATTCCGACAAAGGTATAGGCATCCCCGATTTCTTTGCGGTCTGCCTCATAAAGCCACTTATGGCCTTCCTTCTTTTTGATGAAGCCCCAAATCTCATCGCACTCCACGTCGGCCACGGGAACATTGCGAACCCTGTTTTCCAAAAACCGTTCGCACTTATCACCGGCAAGGACAAGCAGCGAGAGCAAGGTTGTGTGGTGAATTCCAGTAATCCGCTCGACGCTCGATACCGAGCATCCCTCGACAAGAAGTTCAATTGCCTTCCCTGCCTTATCGAGCGGGATACGCATATCGCCGAGCGGCGTAGCATGATCTTCAGTGAAGGTCTTGCGGCATTGATTACAGCGGAACCGTTGAAGGCCGTTGCGGTGTTTGCCGGATTTCTTACAGAGGGTGTTGCAGTTGTGACATGTCAAAGTGAGCCTTGCCTTTCTTTGGCGATTGGCTCACAATGGAGTTGGAAGAGCCTAAGTGAGCAATCGCTTGGGTTATGGCCCTGCCGAGTGTTAGAAGCACCCGGCGGGGCTTTATTGTTTAGTTCGTCATTTCTTCCTTTTTTGCATAAGACTCATGCCTTCTTCAAGGACAGGTGGAGGACTGCCCACCATAAGGGAGCGCCAACCTCCAAACTGATAGTATTTTTTACCTTCCGAATTCTTTACTTCTCGAATTTCTCCCTTGTCTTCCAAGCGTTTCAATACTTGGTGAAGACTGGCCATAGGATTCGAGAACGAATCAATGTCATAGCCGATTTTTCTCAGTTCGTCTCGAATCTGAATTGGCGTCGCTGGGCCATTCGCCGCACGGATAACGAGCAATGTCGCTTCGGTGATTCCAATGTCACTGTCGATACTCTCGCCCAGCAATTCCGACAAGGCGGCAATTACCTTGCTCTGTTGCATCAATTCTCGATCTATCTTGGTACGCTCCAGAACAAGCTCATCGCGCGTCTCTCTAGCCACGCCGAGAGATTCTTTGAACTGCGCTCTTTGTTCATTCGTCATGTAATTAATCTCCCCAACAATACAAATATTATACGGAGCGTATAAAATGTCAAGAAAAATCGACCATAAGATACCAGAAAAAAACGGGTGGGATTTGGCTATCGCGGAAGGAGAGGTTCAACTAAAAAAATGGAAGAGTAAGGTTGCTAAACTAATAGCTTCGATTGAAACGTTCCGGGAAGCCAAGAAAAGCGGGCGCTCTTGGCCTAGTCATTCAGGACCGCACTCTTAGCGCACTACCCGAATTTCTGGTGCTAGTTGCAGCTCCTGGATAAGGTCCCTGAGGCTTCGAGGAAAGTGCAACTTTAGAACGGTTGAGTTTCTGTTTTCAAAAACGCTTGCGCTTTGGGTGCGCGTGAGAACCGTTTCCTTATTTTCCCGCCTTTGGCGGGTCTCATAATCCTTAACCCGCATTATTCACGAACGTGCGATAAATGACCAGCAGGGTCTCCCCGAGGTCATCTTCAGACTCGTTTGACAGACGCAGTGGGCTGAGATTTCTATTTTAGCTGGTGCGCAGCGCCAAAGCGAAGAGGTGCCCGGCAAAACAGGAGCAGTCAGCGACACGTCGGATAGGGGTCTGAAAAATTGCGTAAGCAAGGGAGGAAAAGAAAGAACTTATCCAGTGTCGGCGCCGAGTGCTAGGGCGATACGGTGGAAGGTGGATAGGAAGGGAAACGAATGGGGCAAGCGCAGCACGACACGGCGGACCGAAACCAGGACCCGGGCTCCGAGTTTCAGTAGGCGCTCGCGCAGGGTCCACACTTGCGCTCGCGCACATCCGGTCCGTGCTGCCCGCAGTCGCAGTTCTTGCAGTAGCACGTAGGCAGCCGCCCCGAGCAACACCCGAAACTGATTGGCCCAGAAATCCGTGCAGCTGGTGCGGCCAATGTAGACCCCTTCGTGCAGTTCCTTGATTCGGTTTTCGACGTCTCCGCGCTGGCAATACACCTGTTCGTAAATCCATCGGGGACTTTGCGTCTGATTGGTGATCACGAATCGCGGGTTATCTTTGGGGTCCTTGCCGGACGCCCGAACCACTTCGGCTTTGATGATGACGCGGCGGCGCTGCGGCCATGTTCCGGAGGCATAGCGGGTTTCCGCGTAGACGTGCTCGGTTTTCCCGCTGCGGCGCGACTGGCGGCGAGCCTTTCCCATGGCCCGCTTCGCCCTGCGCTTCAGGACCGCATTGCTGGCCATCGCCACCACATATTCGACATCGGGCGCGGCATCGAACAGGTCCAGCAAGTCGGGATGCGCAAAGCCGCCGTCAAGCCGGATCCGAATTTTCGCTCCGGGAAAGAGGCGGCGAATGCGCTTCACAATGCGCCACAAAATCCCAGCCGCTCCCAACGGCGCCGGCGCGTTGCCGGGGCGCAACACGGCGGTGACCAGATACTGCTCTGGCTCGTCGTTGAAGCTCACAAACCCCAGTATCGGCAGGTAGCACCAGGAGTCGTAATGACCGTTGAACAGCGCCAACTGCTGATGGCCATGCGTGGGATCGTCGGTGGGGTCCAGATCGATGGTGATGCGCCGCGCGTGCCGCTCCATCACACTGTCGGCCAGCACTGCGCCCATCCGGTACAGCTCTTTGCGATCCACCGCGTTTTCAAACCGCGACAGCGTCGGCTGCGAAGCCAAATCCGTTCCCTCGATGGGATCGCGTCCCAACAGCAGTTTGTGAATCGGATCGCTCGCCAGCCGGTCCGCGTCATTCGCATCCGGATAACCGCAGGCAATGCCGTACACGCGCTGTCGCAACAGTTCTGTGAGCGGATGATCAATCTTGCCGGACTGCCGCTCATCCCGCAGACAGGCGGCCATGCGTTCCGTCAGCCCATAGCGCCGGTCCGCCGCCTGTAGCAAAATCGCGCCGCCGTCGGAACTGCCCTCCCGCTGATCAAACTGAACGACGACTGGCTTGGGAAAAATATCGGGAAACAACAAACACTCTGTTGTGCTATGTTCAGTCAAGCGAAAGCCTCCTCCCTGCTTCAAACACTGTCTTCACAACATGTTCGTAGCACAGGAGGCCTTTCGTGTCTGCGAAAATAGTCAAAAATGTGAATTTTCCGGGCTAGGTCTACGGTTCGAGTCCGTGCGCCGCTACCAAATCTCTTCGTTTGCTTACGGGTAATATCTAACCTTCTACTTTCGACTGTTGGGACTTTTGTGGCGACTTTGTGGGTACTGAGTCCTTCCTCAACGTAATATCGGGAGCCCTGAGTGAACGTTTAACTGATTTGTTGTCCGGCCAAGACGAGCAGTCAGGACACCATTTCGACAAGATAAAGTTTCCAGCATTGAGGTACGTCGCCTTCTCATGATTCTCTTGACAGCATGAGAAAAAGGAGATAGCCTTTGAGCAATTCGTTACGCTATTCATCAATCGTTGCGTTGGAGTTATCTGTGGCGGGTTTCGTAAAGACAGCTCTCATAAACGCTATTGGTGGCTCCAGCGAACCCCGCGTTTACTCCTATTATTTTACCCTAAGAAGATTTTTCTTTTCCATAAGCCCTTTTTCGAACGGAACGATTATCGCTCGTTAATCGCAACTAAGCGAACATCCGGCGGAATAGTCCGATAGTAATAACGAAAAGGAGGCTTCGATGAAGCGACTGGGATTCTTCGTAGTAGTGTTGGTGTGTTTTTTATTGAGGGGTGAAATTCTCCCGGCTCAAGTCACCACGGGAACAATTCTGGGGACTGTTACCGACTCGACTGGAGCCGTTGTTCCCGGCGCCCCCATTACCCTCAAGAATGTGGAGACCGGGATCAGCCGCACGGTCACCAGCGATGCGGCCGGGCGGTATCAGGCGCCCCAGTCGGCGCTGGGAAATTATGAGGTGACGGTCGAAGCTGCTGGCTTTCAGATTATGGTGCGGAGCGGCATCACTCTGACTCTGGGCCGCGAGGCACTGGTTGACTTCGCCTTGCAGGTTGGGGCCGTGGCTGAAAAGATTACCGTCACGGGCGAGGCACCGATGATTGAGACGACGAATGCCACCGTGGCTGGGCGGCTATTCCAAACAGGAGTTTATCATGAGTAACCGATTGATCTTACAATTTGTGGAGATGATGCTAGTGATCTGGGTGGCAGGCGGCCTATTGCTGGCCCAACAGGCTCCCAACACGATTCTTTATAACGGCAAGATCGTGACCGTGGATGACCATGGCGTCAATGGAAATTTAGGGACCATTGCGCAGGCGATTGCCGTTAGGGGTGATAGGATTTTGGCCGTTGGGTCCAACAGCCAGATCCGGGCCCTGGCAGGCCCCAATACAAAGAGCATTGACTTAAAAGGCCGGACGGTGACCCCGGGGCTGGCGGCCACGCACGACCATCCGCAGCTCTGGGATCCGATGAATCCGTACATTATGCAGAAGGTTGTCAACGACAATATGCACATCGAGCGGTTTTTGTGGGAAGGAACTCCCGAGGAGAAATTACAAAAATTCCCCAAGGTGTTGGAGGAAGCAGTCCAGAAGGCAAAGCCGGGCCAATGGATTCGGATTAGCTTGCTGGAGGGAAAGAAGTACGACTATGGGGAGACAACTAAGCTTGCAGGTTATCTGGGACGGCAAATCAACAAGCAGAATCTCGATCTAGCAGCCCCTAACAACCCAGTGCTTGTGCGGCAGGGGCTTCTCGGCGCCGTGTTGAATCAGAAAGCAATCGACGAGGTTAAAAAGTTCTATGGGGAACGATGGATAAAACTTGTTGGCCAGACCGGTGAGTTCGACCCGGCGAGTGAGCAGACCGGAGTTAATTTCGGCACAGTTCGACGCGTAGAAGAGGATGTGATCTACACACCGGATGAATTTCGGGAGATTTTGCGCCTGGGGGGATCCTGGTGGGCCGGCTATGGGTTGACCATGAATAGCACTGCCATGTATGCCGCTGGCTCACTGAATGCGTGGAGCTCATTGGACAAAGCTGGGCAATTGAGCTTTCGCCTTCCATGGTCCTGGCTTGACTCCGGGGGGGATGAATTCTTCAACCCCCAGACGCTTGCGTCCATGGTTGCCCTGCAAGGGCAAGGCTCAGATTATATGTGGCTTGTTGGATTCTGGCCTGCCGGGATGACCAAGGGAGATCAGTGTACCTCGTGGCCGGGAACTTCTCCGAAGGTAAAACAAAAAGAGCCGGTTTGCGGCCTGGATCCTGTCAGCGGCAAGAGGGAGCGGGAAGTTTTGTACAACGTCGTCAAAGCAGGCGGCCGGCTTAGTGGAGCTCACACAGATGGCGACAAGAACATGGATTACGTGATGGACCTCATCGAACAGGCCAGCAGGGACGCCGGGATGACCTTGGACCAGATTCGGGCCAAGCGGCATGGCTGGGACCATGAGGCCTATAATCCTCGTCCGGACCAAATCCCAAGGATTAAGAATCTGGGGATCCAATTAGGTGGCTGGGACTTGTACATTTGGCAAGGCCAAGGGCAACAGGTATTAAAAGACTATGGCGAGGAAGCAGCTCAATCGGTGGTTCCCCGGAAGAATCTTCTTAATGCCGGGGTGCGGGAGAGCGTCGAGATTGACCGACCACTTGGTTACACCGACCTCACTTTCTTCACTGTTCTCCAAACAGGAGTCACCCGAAAGGATCAAAATGGCCAGATCTTTGCCCCGCAGCAGGCCGTGAGCCGGGAAGTCATGTTGAAATCGGCAACGCTTTCGGGAGCTTACTATGGTCTACGGGAGGATAGACTGGGTTCACTCGAACCTGGAAAGTTAGCGGACCTGATTATCTTGGACAGAGACTATCTGACGATCCCGGAGGATGACATTTCGAAAATCCGAGTCCTGATGACCATGCTCGGAGGCAAGGTCGTGCACTTGGTTCCCTCCCTGGCCCGGGAAATTGGGATGCAGCCTACCGGTTCTCAGATCACCCTGGGGGGGCCAGCGGCTCAGTGGTAGAAACAACTGTTAAGGACAGGGGGGCGGAAAAGCCCCCCTGTCCTTTATTTGCGAATTAAGTTGACCGGTCTTCACACTCAATGCTTGTGACCGGGAATCCGAAAGTCATCTGATTCAATAGAAGAATTCCTCCAATTTGTCACGCGCCAACGAAAGATTCTTCGGTTCGGTATCTGCCGAACTACAGAAAAAAAAGAGGCGGCTATTCCAAACAGAGATTCAATAATAATGAGGTTAATCATGAGGAACCGATTGATCTTACAATTTGTGGAAATGATGCTGGTGATCTGGGTGGCAGACGGCCTCTTGCTGGCCCAACAAGCCGCGGACACCATCCTTATTTTCTTGCCGCAATGAATGTAATCTGGCAAAGGGAATCCGATCACTTGTGGAATGTGGGTGTTTGGCCTTCTGGCGCTGGCAGTGATTGTACTACCTTGCCAGGCACCTCTCCGCAGGTGAAACAAAACGAGCCGACCTGCGCCTTCGATCCGGTGACAAAGAAGGACGAGCGGCAGGCTTTTTATAACTCCATGAAGGCGGGCAATCGGTTCTCGGCTGCGCATACAGGCGGGGACAAGGATATCGATTACCTTCTGGAACTAATCGAACAGGCGAGTAAGGACGCTGGCATGACGCCGGATGAGGTTCGGGCCAAGCGGCATGCCTATGACCATTTGGCGCTCAGCCCGCGCCCCGATCAGATTCCGAGGATCAAGAACTTAGGGATGATGCTGGGCGGCTGGGACATGTATGTCTGGGAAGGAAGAGCGCAAGACGTGTTGAAGAACTACGGAGAGGAAGCGGCCCAATGGGTCGTGCCGAGGAAAAATATTTTCAATGCCGGAGTCCGACAAAGTACCGAAATTGACCGGCCGCTTGGTTACACGGACCTGACCTTTTTTAGTGTGATGTATGCGGGTATCACGCGAAAGGATCAAAACGGGAAGATCAATGCCCCCACGCAAGCAATCAGCAGAGAACTGGAGCTGAAGTCTACCACCCTTTCTGGAGCGTACTACGCTTTTCGAGAGGACAAGAATGGCTCGCTCAAGCTAGGGAAGTTCGCTGACTTGATTGTCTTGGACCGGGACTACTTAACCATTCCTGTCGATGATATTCCAAAGATTCGCGTCTTGATGACCGTGTTGGGGGGCAAGGTTGTACATCTGGTTCCGTCGCTGGCCAAGGAGATTGGAATGCAACCAACCGGGTCGCAGGTGACACTGGGCGGTCCGGCAGCACAGTGGTGATTAAGGCTCTGAACCGAAGTAGGAGAGGTTTTGGCCGCTAACACTGGATTGCAGGCCACCGGTGCCCATGCCGGTAGCTCGGCGCGGTGATCGTGTTGTATTTCTTCCTTCAGTTCGCAATTGCAATCTGAGCCTACTTAAGCGAGTTTTAGACCCGCGGTTTTAGACTTGACAACTGAAGTGCTTGGTTCTAGGCTTACCCCACACGCGGGAATATAACCGGCGCTGTTATTACTTATTACGATTCGCTGTCCGCTTCCCCGTCGGGGGGGCAATTTTCTGACTTTTTTGGAAACACGGCTTACGGCGGACGATTGTCCGCCGGAAGAGGCAGCACTAGCGATACGTTTTTTGCAAAAGGTGTGGTGGCAATACAGATCGATATTAGGGCGTCCCCGCCAATGTCAACCTTCTTGGAGCTCCGGAAAGGAGACTTGAAATGCGATTTAGCAAGGAGAGCCAAAAACCATGAAAAAGAGAATTTCAATTCTGGTCATTATCTGTGGGTTGAGTTTGCTAGGGAAGGAAACGCTCCGTGCTCAACAAACCCCTGATACTGTTCTTTACAACGGGAAAATCGTGACAGTGGATGACCATGGGGTCAATGGAAATTTAGGAACTATTGCGCAGGCCATTGCAGTCAAAGACGACAGAATTCTAGCCCTTGGTTCAAATGGTCAGATGCGGGCCTTGGCCGGTGCCAATACGAGAAGTATTGACTTAAAGGGCCGGACGGTAATTCCAGGGCTGATCGCCACGCATGACCACCCACAGCTCTGGGATCCGCTGAATCCGTACATCATACAAAAGGTCATCAACGACAACATGCACATCGAGCGGTTTCTGTGGGATGAACCTCCGGAGGAGAAGCTGCAGAAGTTCCCGCGGGTTTTGGAGGAAGCGGTTCAAAAGGCCAAGCCGGGCCAGTGGATTCGGATTTCCCTGTTATACGGCAAGAATTATAACTATCCATGGAGAGAAAAGATTGAAGGCTATCTGGGACATCAGATCAATAAGGAAATGCTAGATACGATGGCTCCGAATAACCCTGTGCTTGTGCGACCGGGGTTTGTCGGCCACATTGTGAATCAGAGAGCAATCGACGAGATGAAAAAGTTCTATGGGGAACGGTGGAAAGATTTCATCGGTGGTTGGAGTTCAGAGGCGGAGCAAACAGGGGTTAGTTTCGGTTCATATCGGAAAATAGAAGAGGATCTGGTTTACCCACCGGAAGTATTGCGGGAGGTCTACCGCATGGGCGGATCTTGGTGGGCCGGTTATGGGTTAACCACCAATAGCACCGCCATGTATGGAGCTGGATCACTGAAGGCATACACTGCGTTGGACCGAGATGGGCAATTGGCATTCCGGCTTCCATGGTCTTGGCGGGTAGATGATTCTGGGGATGCATTCTTGAACCCCTATATGCTTGCCGCCTTGGTTGCGCAGCAGGGACAAGGCTCAGATTATTTCTGGATGATAGGATTCTGGGGGCCGGGTGAGGGCAGTACGTGTACGTCGTTGCCAGGACTTACTCCTGAAGTAAAGCAAAAAGAGGCACCTTGTGGCCTGGATCCTAATACGCCTGTCGGCAAGAAAAATCGTGTAGGCTTCTACAATTTGATCAAAGCAGGCGGCCGGCTTAGCGGAGCTCACACGGATGGCGACAAGAACATGGATTACGTGATGGACATCGTCGAACAGGCCAGCAAGGACGCCGGTATGACTCTGGACCAGATTCGGGCGAAGCGGCATTCCTGGGACCACCAGGGGATCAATCCTCGTCCGGATCAAATCCCGCGAATTAAGAATCTGGGGATGATGTTGGGAGGTTGGGACCTATTCGTTTGGGAAGGGCAAGCACGAGAGTGGGTGTTAAAGGATTATGGGGAGGAAGCTACTCAATGGACGGTGCCCCGGAAGAATCTTCTTGATGCCCAGGTGCGGGAAAGCGTCGAAATTGATCGTCCTCTTGGGTACACCAACCTCAACTTCTTCACAGTTCTTCATACGGGGATCACTCGAAAAGATCAAAACGGAATCGTCTATGCCCCGCAGCAGGCAGTGAGCCGGGAAGTTATGCTGAAGTCCGCCACGCTTTCCGGAGCTTACATGGCGCTGCGAGAAGATAGGATAGGTTCACTTGAGCCCGGAAAGTTGGCTGACCTAGTCATCTTAGACAGAGACTACCTGACGATCCCTGTAGATGACATCCCGAAAATCCGAGTCCTTATGACCATGCTCGGAGGCAAAATCGTTCATCTGGTTCCGTCGCTGGCCCGGGAACTTGGAATGCAACCTGCCGGCTCTCAAGTCACTCTGGGTGCGGCTGCAGCCCAATATTAGATTCGGGGGTGGGAAGTCTAGCGTGAGGGGGTTGACGGTGACTCATGTATCCCTATTAGTAAGGCGGTTCCGTTTTTAGCATAGACCAATGAGGAACAAAAAGGAGAGTTTGGTTATGCCCATTCGCGGGAACTTTTGGAAGGTTTCAATGTGGATAGTTTTGGTTGGAGGAATGGCAGTGGCTCAGGTTACCACTGGGACGATTCTGGGGACGGTCAGCGACTCGACTGGGGCCGTTGTTCCCGGCGCCAACATTACCCTCAAGAATGCGGAGACTGGGATCAGCCGCACGGTCACCAGCGATGCAGCCGGGCGGTATCAAGCACCCCAGTTGGCACTGGGAAATTATGAGGTGACGGTCGAAGCTGCTGGCTTTCAGACAATGGTTCGTAGCGGAGTAACTTTGACGGTAGGCCGCGAAGCCCTGGTCGATATCACCATGCAGGTGGGGGCTGTAACGGAAAAAATTACAGTTACCGGCGAGGCACCGATGGTAGAAACCACGAATGCCACGGTATCCAGTCTGGTGGATCAAAAGACGATGCGCGATCTTCCGCTCAACGGGCGGAGTTATGCTGATTTGGCTTCTATTCAGCCAGGTGTGGTTTCCAATCTCCAAATTAGCAATGCGCCTAGTTCCTCTGTTTACTCTGGTGGCTCCAGTGCGACGCGGCGTTCTATCGCCGGGACCCGGCCGCAGAATTCCACATATCTGCTAGATGGGATCGAAATTTCCACACCTTCAGAGGGTATGGCTGTAGGCAGCGTGTTAGGACAGCAGTTGGGAGTGGACGCCATTCGGGAATTCACGCTCTTACAGAGCAACTATGGGGCGCAATTTGGCCGGGCATCGGGAGGAGTCATCAATGCCGTTACTCAATCCGGGACCAATAGCTTTCACGGTAGCGCCTTTGAGTTCTTGCGAAATACCGCTCTCGATGCTAGGGACTTCTTCCTTTCGCCTGCTCAGGCTGCGGCGCCGCTCAAGCGAAATCAGTTTGGGGGGTCCCTTGGAGGACCGATTCAAAAAGATCACACCTTTTTCTTCCTCAACTATGAAGGGCTGCGCGAATCTTCAGGAACGCCTACTGTCGGCGCGACCTATACCCCGGAGACCCGGGCAGGCAATGTTACTAATGCCACTGGTAAGGTATTCGAAGTGCTGCCTGTGAATCCCAATGTCGTCCCGTTGATGAATCTGTTGCCGTTGCCCAATGGTACATATCGGAATTCGGGCGTGGCGGATTATTTTTCGACCCCGACTTATCATGCAACTGAAAATTACGGCATCGCACGCATTGATCGTCAACTCGGCGAAAAAGATGCCTTGTTTGGACGAATAACATTAGACCGGAGCTCCCGTACGGATCAGCAATCGATACTCACGCCACAGCCTCTTCTGGATTTTCAGGTAGGAGGCTACATATTAGGGGCAATCTCCGAAACACATATCTTCAGTCCATCGCTCCTGAACACTTTTCGAGTCGGGTTTACCCGGCGCCACGATAGTATCCTTTATAACTATAGTAAAGGAGGGGACCAGTTTCCCAATGCGCCCGGCCTTGATCCCCGCCTTTCGCCGGTCAAAGGCATCCCCTTAGGGCTCTTTAACCTGCCAGGTGTTACCGTCTTCAATGCTGTTGGTCCATATATCGGGGGGCCAGCAATTTTCGTTGACAACACCTTTGACTTTGAAGACTCAGTCCTTGTCAATCACGGACGGCATTCTATTACCATCGGCGGGAATGCGAAGCGCTATCAGAGTAACACGCTGAACGAACCCTTCGTTTACGGCAATTTCACCTGGCAGTCAATTGAGACGTTCCTTGCCAACAAGCCTTTCAATACAACCCAGATCATTGGTACGAGCGTGCCTGGCAGTCAAGCGGCGGATGCCTATCGGGGTTGGCGACAGACTTATGGTGCAGCCTACGTTCAGGACGACTTCAGGGCTCTGCCGAGCCTGACACTGAACTTGGGCGTGCGCTGGGAGCGGGTCAGCTCACCCCGCGAAGTCAACGGAAAGCTGGGTCAACTAATAAATCCTGTGACAGATGCAGCATTTACCCTGCTGGGCAAAGGGAAGCCCCTGTTTACACTTAAGGATGGATTGAAGGGCTTTTCGCCGCGAATCGGTCTTGCTTGGACACCTTTTAAGGATCAAAAGACTGTCTTCCGAGGAGGGCTTGGATTTTTCAAGGAGATGCCCCTGCTATATGTGTACCAGTTGGCTCAGGATGCTCCCCCCTATTACACGAGATATCAAGTAAACTCTCCTAATTTGGTTTTCCCTTTCCCATTCGCGAATCCGCAACTGGTAAGTGCTGCAGCGGGACCCATCACTATGCCTCTCGATGTCAAGATTCCTTACTCGATCCAATGGACGATCTCAGTCGAGCGGCAATTGGGAGCAACGTGGGTCGTGAAGGTCAATTACCTTGGATCGCGAGGCGACAATTTGTTTGCGCTTTATAATTCCAACCAGCCGCCAACGGTGGTTGTGAATGGCAGGCAGTTCACGCCTCCGACTTCGAAAGCTCCCAATCCCAATTTCACGTCGTTCCGCACGATCG
>Ga0207112_1034_pt1 | contig 31509 bp, 33 predicted proteins | sample Alteio_BWMinHeat_72_FD_153549 | JGI IMG/M metagenome (GOLD analysis project Ga0207112, IMG submission 153549) | Enriched cells from forest soil in Barre Woods Harvard Forest LTER site, Petersham, Massachusetts, United States -... | ecosystem: Environmental > Terrestrial > Soil > Temperate forest >...
AACTGATGTCTTGGTTCGCAGCGAATCCGACGTGAAGCGCCCGGGCAATGGAGCGTCTAAATGTCACAAGGCCCTTCCTTACTTTTCGATAAATCGACCCTCGAAAGTCTCAGCGTCAATGAGGCAGCTTTGCTGGACAACTTCTTTCGGTCCACAATTACGCCCCTATTCTTTGTCGAGTGCCTGGCTGATCTGGAGCGACAGATGTTGCGCATGAGAGGAACGCCAGAGCAACTTGTTGGCTCGCTCGCGGAGCGCACGCCGGACTCCCAATCGGTGATGAATGTGCATCACATGCAAATCCTAAACGGCGAACTATCCGGGCAGTTCAGTCTGGATACCGTGTTGCTTCGGCCGGTCGTTGCGTCGGGGAAGCTCGTAGAACTCGGGGACTCGAAGGGGATGCTGTTCCAACCAAGCGAAGAGCAAGAGGCGATGCAGCGATGGACGCGTTACGACTTCCTGGGGCTGGAACGGAAAATCGCAAAACGTTGGCGGCAGATGATCGAGCAGATTGCCTTGAGGCCATGTCCGGCAACGTATTGAGAGTTATTGGGCCGTGGCGGAAGCCCACATCACTCCAAGATGCGCACTCGATGACCGGCAACATCATCGACAATCTCGATCAGGAATGGCTCCTGCGTTTTGGTCTGAATCTGCTTGGCGTACCTGAGGCGACAGAGTACGTCGTTAAACAATGGCGAGAAGACCGGAAAAAGCCCCTTCGGACTTATCATCCATATTTCATTCATATGTTGTCGATCAACATCTTTTTCAGCCTTGTTCTTCAGACTCAACTTTTAAAAAATATAAAGGCCAGTCACCAGATCGACTTGGCGTATCTCTATTACCTTCCATTCTGTGCTGTTTTTTCGTCGAGAGATAACTTCCACGTCCAAGTAGCGCCGCTCTTCATGCATCCTGCGCAGCAATTCGTGCATGGAGATGGTCTGAAGGCGGACCTGAAAAGGCTCGACGAACTGTACCATCAGCTTCCGAAGGAGACGCTCGAGAAGGGTTTCTATTCCTTCGCACCGTTTCCGCCGGACGACAGCAGTTATCTCATCACGCGCCTGTGGGATGCCTATCTACCCGACTGGCGGAAAAATTCAAAGAACGTTGTTGAGGTTTCGCAGAAGATCAAAGAGGCGCTCAAGGACCGATGGGATAAGTGTCAGAACGCGCTTCCAGCGGCCCACCAAACGGTCGTGAATACCGACGATTTGGCCTTTGCACAAATGTCGCAACGGATTAAGCCGATGAAGGGTGACTACTTCCGCATTGCGAAGGACATCGTCCTTAAGAACCATGAGGAAGAACTCAAGGGGAACGTCAAAATTCACCCTCCCGGTACGCAGTTTGTACGGCTTATGGAAGAGCTTGCGCATCTCTTTCAGGATGACAAATGTGCGAATATTGAGGTGACTTTCTTAAGCAACAAGTTGGATGACCGGGGCAATAAGGTTGTCGATGACAACATGTATGTTGCGGAGATTCGTCCTATCGGTGTCCCCGTCCTAAACGAAGACACCCGTCAATTTCTGAAACAGGAATATGAAAGATTGCCGCTGCTGTCAATCCTTGTCCTTTGGACTAGGTATGGCGCGGGCAAACTTGGCATCATGAAGTTTCAGCCTGTAGCGGAAAACGAACCCGTTCCAAACGAGTTTGATTATGCGCAATGGGAAGTTAAGGCAATCGGTGCTTATCTCGACCGTCACAGTCTGTAAGTCCTTCAGATCGATACAGAAGGCCGAACACCTCTGTTCAATGGGTAGGTCACGCTAACATGTTGGTCACAGTTTTCTGCGGCCACCTATCAAAGCCTTTGCAGGCAAGACCTAAACAATTCACTTTACCGAAAAACGCGCAACCCGGAAACGGACTCACTACCCGGTCCCGCGCCCTCCGTTTTGCTTGCAGTAGGCTTACGTTTGGCCGACCATTGCTTCCAATACTACGCTCACTGATTCTTCAGGTGCTGGGTGCTCGTGAAAATGCAAAAATTCGTTCTCCTCTACGACCTCCGCACCCTGGGACCAAGACATACGGTTTTCAACCGTAAGCCGCATCAGTTGGCGGTCGGCTCCTCGCAACGCCGAGATGAGCCCCTGATTGAGCGCCGCGAGAAATTTCAAGGCGGATGCGGAACGAGTGGCGAATAGTTTCTTGCACGCATCTTGTTCAATTTCCAGGAGAATAGCCGGCTTGTGGATGGTGCACGTTGCCGTGCGCGGGCTTCCTTCAATGAGGGCGATCTGACCAAAAATGCTCCCACTCTGCAGTGTTGCAATGACTCGCTCCTGCCCGCGTACCTGTATGCCGACGTTCACTGCACCGCCGAGGACAACGAAACAACTCCTTCCCACACTGCCTTGCGAGAAGAGCAAGGTGCCGCGCGGAAGGTCCCACCGACGCATCATCGAAAGCAGATGTTCACTCTCCGACAGGGTGAATTCGCGGAAAGCCGGAAGCGAGCGTAACAGTTCGGGGTCAACACTCGATGCGGAGGTGCTCCGCGCATCGGAAGGCCTGGAAACAGAGTGTTTCTGGGGTAAGGATCGCGTCGCTTTCCCGAAGAACGAGATTGCATCGGAAATCTGATGATTCACGGCCCGCAACCGAGCGCATAATGAGGCAGCAATCCGCCATAGGCTATCTGTCTCGCCCATGAACAGCGGGTCCTTTGCCAAAAGGCGCTTCGGGGAGAACACGTCTTGCGGCAACCATTCAGGCGGCTGCCCTCTGAGTGCCATCATCGCCGCGGCTTGGCCCGAGGCACAGGTGTAACTGCCGCCGTAGCCGTTGTATCCCGCAGCTACGATGATTCCGGGCCTAAGAAAGCCTACGACAGGCAACTGGTCTGGGGTGAAACCACAAGCTCCCACCCATTCAGTCGAGAACGGGCGGTTCTTCAGTTCGGGATAGAACTTTTCGCGCAAGTGGAGCAGTTTCGAATGAATGTTCACATTCCGGCGGCGCCCTGAAGGATTGCTTGTGAAGCGATCGGCGCCTCCGCCCATTAAAAGTGGGGCCAGACCATTCCGTGCGTCTGCGCGCGGCTGGTTGAAGTAAACCGGACCGTCCTCGGATGTAACAATTCGACCGCGACAACGATCCGGTGCGAACTCGGTCACTGCGATTTGACTCTGGGCAGGTCGAATCTCCCCAAGTTCGGGAAAGATTTGACTGGTGAAGGCATTTGTAGCAACGATCACCCGCTTAGCAAGAATGGAGCCATGGTCGGTTACGACGGAATGACTTAGCTCGCTCAACGACTGAACCTCATCGACCCTGATCCCCGTGTACAACTCTACTCCCGATGCCAGGCACCTCTCGAGAACGCCATATACAAATTTGAAAGGATGATATGAACCGTCACCGGGAATGAAACGCCCGATGTGATCTTGGTGGAAGCCGAACTCATTCCTAATTTTCAGACGCGACCAGATTTCGATTTTCTGCCGCTGCTCGGCCGCCAAGAGTACTTCCTCACAGATCGCCTGTTCTTCCTTTTCTGTGTGTGCCAAGTACAGCCAACCGTTGGGGCAAAAATCGCAATCGACGTTTTCGTGCTCGATAATGTACTTTAGGCGGTTTCGGTTTCTAAGGGCGATTTCGAAAATTATGGACGCCTGTCTCTCACTCTCGGTTCGCAGGATTTCAATGGGTACCGCAGGATAGCACCGACGAAGGAAATGCAACCGTTCACGAGCCAACCCCTCGTAGATGCCAAGCGAGTTTTCGGGCAACAACTCGAAATTCCCGCCGTTTCGCCCGCTTGCTTCACTGGCCGGAGCGCCCTTATCTAAAACCACAACATGCATACCTTGTCTCGAAGCTTCGCTGAGGTGGTATGCTGCCGATGCTCCAGCAAGGCCAGCTCCAATAATGACCACATCTGCGGACCCAGGCAGCTTTGGCCTGGAGCGGTGAGCGGTGAGCGGGTGCTCAATTCTCATCCAATATGGCTTATCTTCGATGGGTATCTGGATTTCGTAACTTGAGTCCACCCCTAACTTTCCGAGTGTATTCTGGAAGAGCCTTCGAGCCGCGGGCGTGAAGTTGTTTCCCCGTTCGACCCGTTGCAACTCCTCGGCAAGTTGCGGTCTGGCATGGCCGACTGCGTCCGTCCATTGTTGCGCCAATTTGGCCGCTCTACGCACATGGGCTACCGTTATTTTGGTCTTTGGCGTTATAGAATCGAGAATACGTCGAGGGGTGATCTTTTGTGGGGAGGTCGCGGCGGCCAGTTTGGTGGGCGTGCTCTGGCATTTTGGCGGAATCCGCATACAATCTCCTGCCTCTTCCTGCCTGAGAATTTGTTCGCGCGATGTAGCTTCCTGGATGGCAAGATCGCTACGACCGCTGCCATCATCCGCATCGATACAATATTCGCAGCTAATCCAGTGCTCATCAGGGGGACGGAGACGGCACCTTGAATCCGAGATACATTATTTTAGCCAAATGTTTTCCAAGCAGCAATATCTAAAGAGCAACCATTGGTAGTTGTGATCCCGCTCAAGAGCCCTGATTCAGGCCCGATCCTCAAGTGTGATAGGCTGAAGGATGCACGGGCACGCCGCGTATGGCGAGGGCCCGGCTGCATAGCTTTCATGCCGGAACTTCCCGAAGTAGAAACGATTGTTCGTAGTCTGCGTCCGCTGGTGCTGGGGCGTCAGATCACCGCAGTTGAGTTGCGCAGGAATGGTTCCAGCAGGTCGTCGCATCCGACGGCATCGAGGATTCTGGCGAGTCCCGCGCGGGAGTTCGAGCAGCGGCTCCCCGGATGCTCTATCGAAAGCATCGAGCGCGTGGGCAAAAACATCGTTTTCCATCTGCGCCCGTACATGGGGCGGGAAACGCGGTTGTATCTCCTGGTGCACCTGGGAATGACCGGAAGGCTCACCTGCGAGACGACGCCGGAATTCCGGCAAAAGCACACCCACTTGGTGATGGCGCTGGCCGAGGCGGGTCGCCGGGATTCCCCGCATGGTACCGCGCCGCTGGAGGAGCTCCGCTGGCTTCACTACTCCGATATCCGCCGTTTTGGCCGCCTCCGATTAACGGCGCGGCCGGATGAAGCGCTGAGCGGGCTGGGAGCCGATCCTTTGGAGATTCGCGAGGAGGAGTTCTTCCGTCTTTTACGCTCGCGGCGGTCCATGCTGAAGAGCCTTCTGCTGGACCAACACTTCCTGCGCGGGATTGGAAATATCTACGCGGATGAAAGTTTGTTTCGGGCAGGCATACATCCGGCTGCTCATGCCGCACGGCTGGACCGCAAACGGGCTCTTCGTTTGTACGAAGGAATCAGGGAAACGCTGTCACAGGCGATCGCCCAGGGAGGCTCCTCGATCTCCGATTTCGTGGATGGCCAGGGCTATGCAGGCAATTTTCAGGTTTATCACCAGGTTTATCAGAGGACCGGCGAGCCGTGTGTTCGCTGCGGCGCAGCGATCCGGAGGATCATCGTATCGAGCCGCGGCACGCACTTCTGCCCCCGTTGTCAAAGGGGCGCAGAGAGGCGGGCCGCTGGAGTCAGTCTAAAGAAATGAGCGCGGCTATAGAGCGGTTTGCCATCGGGGTGGATCTGGGGGGAACGAACCTGCGCGTCGCAGCAGTTTCGGAATCGGGAACTGTTCTGGAAAGGGTCGCGCTCTCGACACACCCCCAGCAGGGCCGCAATGCGGTCATTCAGGAGCTGTGCCAGGCCGTCCGGGACCTCTCCGGAAAAATTTCAGGCGAGCGAATCCTGGCTGGTATCGGCATCGGCATTCCCGGAATCATCTATATGGAGAGCGGGCTGCTGCGTAAATCCCCGAATCTTCCCGGTTGGGAGAACTTTCCGGTGCGCTCCGAAATCGAGGCCCGTGTCGGCAGCACCGTGATTTTGGAAAACGACGCGAACGCCGCTGCGCTCGGCGAAAAGTGGCTTGGGCTGGGGCGCGATGTGAGCGACCTTTGCATGCTGACGCTCGGGACAGGCGTCGGGGGCGGCCTGGTGCTCGACGGAAAGATCTGGCATGGGTTCCTGGGGATGGCGGGCGAACTGGGACATATCGTAGTTGCAGAGAACAGTGCTTCGTGTCCGTGCGGAGGGCAGGGGTGCTTGGAGACGGAATCCTCCGCGAGTGCCGTCGTACGGAAAGCGGAAGAATTACTAGCGGCGGGGAAAAGCCCGGCCCTGGAGAAAGTCATGGAAGCTACGGGGAAAGTGACATCGAAGATGGTCTACGACGTCTCCGCTGCCGGAGACGAAGCGTGCCAGGAGATATTGCGGTCTGTGGGGCGCTACCTTGGGATCGCGCTTGCGGGGCTGATTAATGCGTTGAACCTGCCATTATACGTAATTGGGGGCGGTGCCGCGGAGGCGTGGAACCTCTTCGCGCCCGCCATGATTGAAGAGGTGGGCCGCCGGTCTTACATCTTCCGCGAGGGGAAGACACGGATCGAGCAATCCATCTTGAAAGGGGACGCCGGCATTTGCGGCGCGGCATATCTGGCGTTCCAAGGCAGCGTGAAGCGCCTCTAGGGCCAAGGCGAATTTTCTGCAGATGGATTACAATACACAATAAAAGAGATGCCTTCTGAACGCCTCAAACTAATTGAAGACGCCATGCGGCGCTTTCCCGATCTGCCGCCCGAGGTGTTCTTCAAAGAAGACCTTTTGCGCCTCGGCCTGTCGCTGGCTTTGCCCGAATCGGCAACCGGCTCTTACCAAAAGAAATCTTATTTTATTTTTTCTTTCGACCGCACGCCGATCGGGCAGATGGAAGAGAAGGAGAATCTGCGGGCGCCGGAGGAGATCGCGCTTGTCGGCGGGCCGTACGGCCTGCGCCGCACGATCATCTCCGTCCGGTTGAACCAGCAGTCTCCCTACCGCCTGGAGCGCCTGCCGGAGGCGGGGGATGCGCAGGGCGACGAGGGCTTCGTTTTGACGTTCGAAGGAGAGAAGGTGTCGGACGTTCGATTTCCTCCCGAGCCCGAGCATTATCGCCGCCGTCTCCGGAACGGCAAGCCAGTCTCCGAAATCGCCCCGACCATCGAATGGGGCTACCTGATCTACCTGACTGTCTTCCGGCAGTGCCAGTATTTCGGCTCCGAACAAGAGTGCCGCTTCTGTGACATCAACGGAAACTTTCGCCAGCAGCGGGACGCCGGGCTCCCCTATACCAACGTGAAGTCCGTGGAAGAGATTCTGGAAGCGCTCGAGGTCATCGCCTCGACCGACAGTATCAGCAGGGCCTACACTTTGACCGGCGGCAGCGTGACCTCCACATTGCGCGGGAAATCGGAAGCGGATTTCTACGCCGAGTATGCCGAGGCCATCGAAGGCCGCTTCCCTGGAAAGTGGCTTGGCAAGGCGGTGGTGCAGGCGCTTCCCCACGAGGAGCTGGTCAAATTCCGTGACGCGGGAATTCGCATCTACCATCCCAACTATGAGGTCTGGGATGCGCGGCTGTTCGCGGCGCTCTGTCCGGGGAAAGAGCAGTACATCGGACAGAAGACCTGGATTGACCGGATTCTCGCGGCGCGCAATGTGTTTGGAGCCTCCTGCGTGATCCCTAATTTCGTGGCCGGCATCGAGATGTCCAGGCCTTATGGCTTCGGCTCCGTGGAGGAAGCCATTCGCTCGACGGGCGAGGGGCTGGAGTTCTTCATGTCGCAGGGTGTGACCCCGCGCTTCACGACGTGGTGCCCGGAACCGCTGAGCGATCTGGGTTCGCAGGAGCCGGCGCCTTTGGAATATCACCTGCGGCTTCTTCAAGTCTATCGGGACACTCTGGCAAAGCACCGCCTAGCCCCCCCACCGGGCTACGGCCCTGCGGGCGCTGGGCAAGCGATATTCTCGGTTTCTTCTTTCATGGATGTTCTTCCCGCCTCGAATCCAGTAAGTGCCAAGGCTCAATGACAACAGCCCCTCTGCCTGCCAGCGTGGTTTCCTACCTCAACGCCGTTCCCCTGTTTTGGGGGCTGAAACACGGCCCTCAGAAGGAGCTTTTCCATCTCGATTTCATGCTGCCGGCCAAATGCGCCGACGCCTTGCGGAGCGGGCAGGTGCAGGCGGCAATCCTTCCCTCGATCGAGTACCAACGAATTGATAGTCTGAAGATCGTTCCTGGGTTGTGCATCTCATCTGCGGGTCCGGTTCGCAGTGTCTTGCTCATTTCCCAGCGCCCGATCGGGCAAATCAGGAGTCTTGCGCTCGACACTTCGTCGCGAACGTCGGCTTGCCTCGTCCAAATTCTGTTGTGGCGCCGCTATCAGCTTCGGCCCGAGTTGCGGCCCGGTGCCCCAGAGCTCGGCGCGATGCTTCGCGAGTGTGACGCCGCGCTCATGATCGGAGATCCAGCCCTTGCGTCAGACTTCCCGGGTCTCCAGGTCTATGATCTGGCCGATGAGTGGCGCGCCATGACAGGCCTGCCGTTTGTGTTCGCGTTTTGGGCGATGCGAAGCGATGTGGCGGATGCGGGCAGTTACGTGAAGCTCTTTCAAGAGGCTACGGCTTATGCCCTGAAGCATCTTGGCGAAATTACACAGTCGGAGGCGCTGCGGACCGGCCTGCCGAAGCCCCTGATTCAGGAATATCTGACGACGAACATCGATTTTTCTTTAAGCGAGCGGAGTCTCGAAGGCCTGCGGATGTTTTATCGATATGCGCACGAGATGGGTCTAACGAATGGGGTCAAGCCGCTGGAGTTTGTTGGGTGAAGAGGTGAAGACTCTGGATTAAGTTCAGCGGCGACCGCGGATGCGGCCTGCGCCTGGGGTAAATCCTTCATAGTGCCGCATGAGCAAGTGAGACTCGACCTTGCTGACGGTGTCCATCGCCACGCCCACCACAATCAGGAGCGACGTTCCGCCGAAGTAGAAGCTCACTCCCAGGCCGTCGAGGAAGGCGCGCGGGAAATGCTCATCAATCCATCCGCCGACCCAGGGCAGGTGCTGGATGTGGATTCCGGAGATCATCCATTCCGGCACCAGCGACACCAGCGCCAGATAAATGCCGCCGACAAGCGTCAGGTGCGTCAGGATGCTGTTCAGGTATTCAGCCGTGTTCTTGCCGGGTCGGATACCGGGGACAAAACCGCCGTGCTTGCGGATGTTGTCGGCAACGTCGCTCGGGTTGAAGACAATGGAGACGTAGAAATACGCGAAGAAAATAATGCCCACGATATAGAGGACTGTGTAAAGCGGCTCTCCCCAGGCGAGCGCGCGGAACAAGTTCTGCATCTTGCTGTTTTGTCCACCGAGCAGAGTCAACGTCTGCGGGAAGGTGAGGATCGAGGAGGCAAAAATGACCGGCATTACGCCGCCTGCATTGACTCGGATGGGCAGGTGAGTGGACTGCCCTCCGAAGACCTTGCGTCCCATCATGCGCGTTGCGTACTGCACGTTCACCCGCCGCTCGCCGCGCTCCACCAGAATGATGAAAGCGACCGCGCCGACCATGAGCACCAGCAGAGCGAGCAGTTGGAAGAAGTTCCACTGGCTGGTGACAAAGACCTTGTCATAAAGCTCCGCGCCGGCTCGCGGAAGCCCCACGACGATGCCGGAGAAAATGATCACGGACATGCCCTCGCCGATCCCGCGCTGGGTGATCTCCTCTCCCAGCCACATCACGAATACGGAACCGGTCGTCAGCGTCAGCACCGTGGTGAAGACGAACAGGGGACCGGGATTGATGACGTAACTTGCCCCCTGGAACGATTGCCGTTCAAGGGTCATCGCGATTCCGAAGGATTGGAAAGCGCTGAGCACAACCGTGAGATATCGGGTGTATTGAACGATCTTTTGCCGCCCGAGCTCACCTTCCTTGTTCAGGCGGTCGAGGTAAGGCCAGACCGCAGTCAGCAACTGGAGGATGATGGAGGCCGTGATATACGGCATGATGCCCAGGGCAAAAATGGTGAGTCGCCGGAAATTGCCGCCGACGAAGATATCTACCAATCCGAAAACCGTCCCCTGGTTCTCCTGGAAGAACTGCTGCAAAAGGTCCGAGTTGATGCCGGGCGTGGGGATGTGTCCTCCCAGCCGGTACACGGCTAAGACGCCCAGGGTAAAGAAAATACGGTTGCGTAACTCAGGGATACTGAGGATGTTTCGGATTGTCTTCACAGTCTCTCTCGCTTACTCGCCAATGATGCAGTATATCCGAGCCGCAATAGATTGCCAAGGCCCTTGCGCATAGCCGACAAGACGTGTACCAATCATTGTAAACGCGGACTGGAAAGATAGATCGGCTATAATCACTTCCTGCATGCCACCTTCTAGGACCATCTTTCCCTAGCATCTGGTGCAGGCTTGTTTCCGAAGGAAGGAGCTTGCCGTTGACCGTCCGCACCCGCATCGCACCCTCGCCAACCGGTGACCCTCACGTCGGCACCGCTTATGTGGCGCTATTCAACTACTGTTTTACCAGAAAGGCCGCCGGACAATTTATTTTGCGGGTCGAGGACACAGACTTGGCGAGGAGCAGCGCCCGCTCGCAGGAAGCGATCCTGCAATCTCTGAGGTGGCTGGGACTCGAATGGGACGAGGGGCCGGACGTGGGTGGCCCGTGTGGTCCGTATCTGCAGAGCCAGCGCAGTGAGATCTATTGCAAGCACGTCGTTCAGCTCCTTGATCAGGGCCATGCCTTCCGCTGTTATTGCACTCCCGAGCGCCTGATCGAATTGCGAAACTCGCAGCAGCGAGCCGGACTGCGCCCCGGCTACGATGGCCACTGTCTGAGCCTCACTTCTGCGGAGACAGAACGGCACCTGAAAGACGCCACTCCTTTTGTACTCCGCATGAAGGTGCCGGACCAGGGGACATGCGTGGTGACGGACCTTCTGCGCGGACGCATCGAAATCGGGTGGGAGACCGTGGACATGCAGATCCTGCTGAAACAGGACGGGATGCCGACTTATCATCTGGCGAACGTGGTGGATGACCACCTCATGGGCATTACGCACGTCATTCGGGGCGAAGAGTGGATCAGCTCGACCCCCAAGCATCTCCTCCTCTATCGCTACTTCGAGTGGGAGCCGCCCGTCTTTTGCCATCTTCCCTTGCTCCGGAACCCGGACAAAAGCAAGCTGAGCAAGCGGAAGAATCCAACCAGTCTGCTCTACTACGAGCGCATGGGATACCTTCCCGAAGCGCTGATGAATTACCTCGGCCTGATGGCATGGTCAATGCCGGGCGGGGAGGAGAAGTTTTCTCTGGCGGAGATGGTGGAGAAGTTCGAGCTGGAGCGGGTCTCGCTCGGCGGGCCGGTCTTCGACATCCAGAAGCTGACCTGGCTGAACGGCCGCTGGCTGCGCGAGAACCTGAGCGACGCCGAGTTTGCCAGCCGCGTCGCCGCCTGGGCGCTGAATGAGCGCTACTTGATGCCGATTGCTGCGATCACCAAGCCCCGGATTTCGATTTTGAGCGAGATCGGGCCGCTCACGTCCTTCTTCTTTGCTGGTGATCTGGCTCTGAAGCCTAGCGACTTCGAAGACCGCAAGATGGACCCGGATGCGATCCGCAAGGCGATCACACGGGTGATCGAGGAGGGTGACCTGCTGGCTGCCTGGGATAAGGAGACGCTTAGCCTTCTTTTCAAGCAGTTGGCCGATACATTTGGGGTCAAACTCCGCGATTTTCTCAGGCCGTTTTACGTTGCGATTGCAGGCAGCGCAACTTCCACTCCATTGTTCGACTCCATGGCGATTCTGGGGCGGGACATCTGCCGCGCCCGGCTGCGCCGGGCCCTGGATTTGTTGGGATCGGCCTCTTCCAACTCCTCCCAATCCCCGGAGGATTCCTGAAGGATGTTTAACCAGGAAAGCCCGCCATCCGTCACCCTGCCTAGTTCCGGCGGGACGGTTTCGTTCAAATACGATCCGCTTGGCCGTCGAATCCAAAAATCCTTTGGCGGCGTATACACCAACTACCTCTACGACGGGGACAATCTCCTGGAGGAAATGGATGGCAGCGGGAACGTTCTGGCACGGTATGTCCAGGGCCTCGGCGTCGATGAGACCCTTGCCGATGTTCGGGGTTCGGAGGTCTCTTATTACGAATCGGATGCGCTGGGGTCAACCACCTCGCTGACAAACTCGCTCGGAGCGGTTGTGGGAACGTATGAGTACAACTCCTTCGGCACGGCGGAGGCGGTGGAGCAAGCACTTCCATTCGCTATACGGGCCGTCAATTTGATTCCGAGACCGGCCTCTACTTCTACCGCGCCAGATACTACGACCCTACAATTGGCCGCTTTCTCAGCGAAGACCCAGTCCAACTTGACGGACGAACAAGCCTTTATACCTATGTTGGAAACGGTCCGGTGAATTGGATTGACCCGTTGGGACTGTACACCCAAGCGCAGCTCGCCAACCTAATTTACAACGAGACTGCGTCGTTGAGCGGAGCGGGAATCTATACCGCCAGGGTTGCCATTGGTAACGTCGCTGAAAATCGTTATCAGTCCGGGATCACTTCCGGTTTAGCATCCTCGGTCTTGAGTTCCCAAGCGGGCACCGATCTGCTGAATAAAGTACCTTCAGTTCTTGTTGCTTATTCGCAGGCAACGAAGGCGGCGGCATCCGTCCTTTGCCCAACCTCTAGCGATCCTACCAGCGGTGCTAAGGGATTTGCCATAAAGGGAAATCCGTCCGAGCCGAAACGATACGGCTTGTACCCTGTGCTCCAACAATTCGGTCCATTCAACAATAGCTACCCTACGGTTGGCGATCCAAGGGTTCGCCCGAGTCAGCAATTACCTGCGAGCGGGGTTTTTATCAATATTTTTGCGCAGTGAATACTTGAGAGGTGTAATTTGTCTAAGGTTTCTGTTTTTCTGGCAACCCTCGTGCTTTCCGTTTCTGGAACAGCGAACGCAGCAATAAGCCCCGTTGCTGGTGGTGATCCAGCAGCACAAAGTTTGTGGGGGAATATTTGACTCGGCTAAAAAATGAAAAGACGGCGGTATTTTACGGCGAATGTCATCTAAAGAGAGGCGGTAAAGCTGCCATTGTTATTCCGGTCGGCAAGAAGGAAGGTCTGTACATTGAAAGTGATAGTGACAACACCATTGCAAACACGGCAGATGTGACTTGGGTAGATGGTCAATGGCAAACAGAGGTAACTCAGGGAGGAGTGTACACGATTACAAGGGCGAACAATTTGATTGTAGAGATATTAGGTTACTCTTTCCAAGTCATAATGCCAGACAAGCTGGATGCCATCCGCACGTCAAAACCGACAAAGACTTGTGTCGAAAAACTTCCTCGATGATGGGAAAGGCACTGTTATATAGGACCGTCATCGTTGATCCATATCTTTTGAGTCCGCCACCCGTCGCTGAGGTGGTTCCCCTGGGGTAACGGAAGACGGCGCTTTGCGCCGAAATAGGCGGTTACACGTCACCCCTGGACAAAAAGGGGGGACAAATAGGACAGCATGAGAGCCAGTCGGAGATAAGGAATCCGGAACGAAGCATCAATAACTTACAGCGATGTGATGCGCCGCAACGTGTTGATTCTACATTCTCCGAAATCTCTCTCCGACAGGCTCATGAATTGCGCAAATTATTATTAAATTATGGTCGCGAAGCCTCGCAACTTCATTTTATTGAGTCTGTCGCTCCTGCTCGTAGCGCCGACAACGGTCCTGGCCCAGAGAAACATCAATCTCGATGCCTCGTTCGGACACACTCTCAGCGTGGTGCAGCATGTGGTCGTCATCTATCAGGAAAACTGGAGCTTCGATGGCCTCTATGGGAAGTTTCCGGGAGTGAATGGGCTGGCGGCATCCGCGAAGCCTCAAGTGGACCAAGCAGGGAATAGGCTGACCAGCCTACCGCAGGTCTTGAAAGAGACTACGCCTGTTGTGGAAGACACCAGATTCCCGCCGGCAAACGAGGATGCGCCGCTTCCGGTTAAGCCGTACGACCTTGCGAAATACGTACCGGTGGACCAGACGACCGGAGACCTGATCCATTCTTTCTTCCACGAGCAGTTGCAGATTGACGGCGGCAAGATGGACAAGTTTGTCGCCTGGAGCGACAACGGCGGCCTGACGATGAGCCATCTTGACGCCACCAACCTTCCCGAAGGCTTACTGGCCCAGGAGTTCGTGCTGTGCGACAACTTCTTCCATTCGGCGTTCGGCGGATCGTTCCTGAACCACCAGTTTTTGATCTCCGCCAGAGCGCCCGCCTGGCCCACCCGGCGGCCGGAATGCGTGGGAATTGATCCTCAGGAGCAACTTTTTCTCTGAGACCAGTGTTTAGAGATGTAGACGGGTTCAGCGAGAAGAAAGATTCGGAATGAGGTTCCAACAAACTCGTCTTGTGCCGAGCCTGCTTACGACGATGGCAAAGGCTGGCCACAACAATTTTGTTCCATGACAAAGGAGATTTCTCTCAATGACGAAGAAGATGATCCTGTTCTTTGTGACGTCTGCGTTTTCGACTTCGCTGCTATTCGCTCAGGGTTCGAGCGGCCCATCCAATCCGCCGGACCCGGCGAAGATGGTGCAGTGGCGCGTCGACCGCCTGACGAAACAACTGGGGCTCAATGCCACCCAGCAGTCAGAGGCCACAACCATTTTTACCAATGCAGCCACACAGGGGGCGTCCATTCCGAGCAGCATGAAAGCTGCGCGTGACAGCCTCCGAACCGCGGTGCAAAATAACGATCTGAACGCCATTACTCAGGTCTCACAGACGATCGGCGGCTTGACGTCCGATCTGACTTCCATCGAAGCAAAAGCGGAAGCTGCTTTGTACCAGATTCTCACTCCTGATCAACAGGCCAAGCTGGGCCAGGGCGGAGGCATGGAGCCAATGGGCGGACCGGGTCCCGGACCCATGGGCAATGGTTTTGGCCCAAGGGGCCGCGGAGGACGCTAATAGATTCCAGGGCAGGCGGTATCCCGCTGCCTGTCCTGTTTCACTCCGCTCCGATTCATGCCATCCACTTCTCACACTTCGGGTTCGCGCCAAGGATTCGCACTCGCGCTGGCCGTTCTCTTACTATCGGGACAGGCACTGCCCGGCCAGCAGGAACCGACTTTTTCCACGGACGTCAAAGTCGTCAATGTATTTGCGACGGTGCGGAACAAGCAGGGACAGATCATCCGCAGTTTGACGAAAGATGATTTCACTGTCGAGGAAGATGGCCGGCCGCAGACGATCCGCTACTTTTCGCGAGAAAGCGACCTGCCCCTGACGCTTGGTCTGCTGGTCGACACCAGCATGAGCCAGGCGCGCATTTTGGAACAGGAACGTAGCGCGAGTTACACGTTTCTGGACCAAGTCCTGCGGCAGAACAAGGACTCGGCGTTCGTGATTCACTTCGACCGGGAAGTAGAACTGCTTCAGGAGTTGACCTCTTCGCGCCAGCAGCTTCAGGAAGCCCTCGGATCGCTCCGGACGCCGGAACCGATGGAGGGCGGCGGCGGGCCGCGCTCGTCGCCGGGAGGCTCCTGGCCTGGCGGACCGAGTAGCGGACCGGGCACAGGACGCGGAGGCGGATCGCGCGGGCGCGGCGGTTTTGGGGCAGGCCCGGGCACCACTCTTTACGATGCCGTCTTTCTGGCCTCCGACGAGCTGATGAAAAAACAACAAGGCCGCAAAGCGCTCATCATCCTCTCAGACGGTGTGGATACAGGGAGCAAAGTCTCTCTGGCAAGCGCCATTGAAGCGGCGCAGCGGGCCGATACACTGGTCTACTCCATCCTGTTTTATGACGACCAGGCCTACCGGACATCCGGCGGCGACTCCGGGGGCGGTCGCCGCAGGGGTGGAATTAGCGGGGGCGGCTGGCCTGGTGGTGGCGGTACGACCTGGCCCGGCGGCGGTGGCACGACTTGGCCCGGCGGTGGTGGTGGAAACCCCAGGTTCCCGCAGCAGACGGCCCGTCCCGACGGCAAAAAAATCCTCGAACAGCTCTCGAGAGAAACCGGCGGGCGACTTTTTGAAGTCTCCAAGAAGCAGTCTGTCGAGCAGATATACTCCAGCATTCAAGAAGAACTGCGCAATCAATATAGCCTGGGCTATTCCTCTGATAGGCCGGGTGCGGGCTACCGCAAGATCACACTCACAGCCAAACAGAAAGACATGATCGTGCAGACCCGCGACGGCTATTACGCGGAGCGTTGAGGGCCGCGTACTTAACCTGGGGAGCTGTGTCGGATCGGCATGGCCGACCGGCTTAGCTTTTTGAGGGAGCCGCGAGGGGAAAATGTTGCGGAGTACTTTCAGCAGGAGCTGAACTTGCGGGAGTCGTAGCGCCAGGGTTTGTTTTCGAGAGCAGCGCTTGGAGTTCCTTTTCGATTGTGTTTCGGCTCACCAGTCCCCGGTACATCGAATAGTACTTTCCATTCTGGTCCACCAGGAATGTGGTGGGCAGCCCCATGACCCCTCCAAACTGCCCGGCTACATTCTCGTCTCCCAAGAGCACGGGGTAGGTCATGGCATGCTTCTTCACGAACGGCGCCACGTCCTTGGCGCCGGTTTCGTCCATGGAGATGCCGACGATCTGCAGCCCCTGCGATTCATACTTCTTTTGAAACTCCAGGAACCAGGGGATCTCCTCAAGACAGGGAGGGCACCAGGTGGCCCAGAAGTTGACGAGCACCACTTTGCCTTTGAAGTCGGTGAAGTGTATCTTGGCGCCTTGCAGGTTGGGCAGCTCGAAGTTGCTAACGGGTTTGCCCCGCAAAGCCGGGGCCGATGGCGCCAGGGCGCTCGCCGCAGTTGGCTTCGGCTGGGTGCGCTGTTGCAGCAGCACCATTCCTACGGCCAGCGCTGCCAGCATTAGTCCGATACCTAACAGATACCGACTCATCGAAGCCTCGCCTCTGGTCCCTAGACGGCGGATGCCCTGGTCTTTATAGGGCGAACCGGTTCAAGAAGGAAAAATACCCGGCCAAGCGGGTGAATTGGTTCGTGAAAATCATTGCGCCCAGCAGTATCAGCACAACTCCAGAAAACACTTCTACCTGATGTAGATGTACCCTAAAACGATTATAGAACTTCAAGAAATGGTTGATGCCTAAACTGGTGAGCAGGAAGGGCACCGCAAGACCGAGCGAGTACAAGGCCAGCAGAAAAACTCCGGCGCGAATCGTATCCTGGCTTGCGGCCAAGCCAAGGATCGTGGCCAATATGGGGCCGATGCAGGGAGTCCATCCGAACGCAAACGCCAGACCAATGAGAAATGCTCCGAGGGCGGTGGCAGGTTTTCCCGCTGAATGGAACCGCTTGTCCTTATAAAGGAGCCCGATGCGGAGAATGCCGGTCAGGTGAAGGCCAAAGACGATGATGATTACGCCGGCGATTCTATAGAGCAGCGACATTCGGGAGAGCAGCACCTGTCCCAGCCATGTCGCCGAGGCTCCCAGGCTGATGAAGACGAGCGAGAACCCGCAGATGAAGAGCAGTGAATGCAGGAGGACCTTGCCCATCACTTTGGTGTTGTCCCCCAACTTCAACTCGTCCACGCTCGCGCCGGAAACTAAGGAGATATAGCCAGGAACCAGAGGCAATACGCAAGGAGACAAGAAGGAAACAAGACCCGCCGCAAACGCCGCGGCTATGGAAACTCCTCCCATGAATTCAGCCCCTTTCCTCGCAGAAGACTTGACTAAGGTCCGATAGGCAAACGAGCACCGGTGAGAAAATGTCCCTGCACGCCTGCCCAATCCACACCCACCCATTATAGATTCGGTTTGGGCAAATAGGACTCAAAAAACCATTCTCGAGGTCCGTTTGGCTCCAAAGAAACATAACCAGGGACGGAACCTAGCCTTTCGACTGGCTGAGGCCGGATTGGAGTTGTTCGTAGCAGTCTTCGGGGGCGCTATCGGAGCAGGTGGGCAGGCCGCGCGGGGCCCATCCCAGAAAGATCATGCGTCCGGATGGATCGAGTTCGCCATCGTATCCACCGCGCATATCCACTACATCCTGGAAGCCAGCAGCTTGCAGGGTTTGGACCGCTTTAAAGGACCGTCCGCCTCGCTGGCATCCACAGATCAGTTTGGCATCTTTTCCGAAGGCACTTTCCATGACTTGGGCGAACTGAGGGTTCACCATCATCCCCCCATAGGAGGGATTGCGTTCCATGAAGGGGACGTTCTTTGCTCCGGTTACGTGCTCTGCGGAAAACTCTTCCACTGTCCGTACGTCCACGTAAACGTAGCCAGCTCCTGAATCTAGCAGCGCCTTGGTTTCTTCCGGTGTGATGCGTTTGACGTCCATTCTCTAGCTCCAATTTTCAATAGATTCTTTATGCCGGTCAGACCCTGGAGGCTTTTTTCAGGGCGTAGACCATGCGGAGGATTCTAACTTGATCCGGAGCAGGGAAATCCCGGATCCGCTTCTTTCTTTCGACAAGCAGAGGCCCCACAGCGCTGTGCAAAGCGGGAAAACGCCGTACCAGATCCGCAACTCGTTCATCGACGGAAACTTGCACAGCGTCCCCGTGAAGCGACCTGCCGGGAACTTTTCCTGATCTTGTGCGCGTTGCGGGCTTCAAGGCATTGGATTTCTTATCCTTAAACCTCATAAGAACCGCTTTTCTGTCAGCTTGCGGCGCTGGATCCACTTAGCACCAGACACATGCTGGCGTGCTCAATAAACCTAAGTTATATTACCACAACCTGCATATTTTTAAACATAGAACGTATGGAAAATAGCAGTTGCCGCTGCTCTTTGGTTCTGCGTACCCCTTAGAAAGTAGTAGGGAAAGTGAGATATGCCGCTAAGGTTCAGTTAGAGCTCTGCCCGCAGCAAGATTCTAAATTTTGTGAAGATCCAAGGGGTGGGCCGCTATCTCCGAGATGAGCCTGACGTTCGGCATCACGCCGGTGGTCGTGGGGCGACATCTTCACAGCCTGGAAAGCGCGGGGCTGATTCGCATGGAAAGCGAGTGGCGTCCCAAGGGGGCGGCTGGTAGCCGTCCACTCGGTGACGGATGTAGGCGACAGCCTCTTCCCGAGGACCTACGATCGTTTCTCCGCCGATCTGATCCACTGTGTGGCCAGCATGGACGGGTAGCACAAAGTTGACAGGCTTTTGAAGAGCGCAAGGCACAACTGGTCAAACGGTTTTCCCGGCGGATGGAAGGCAAGCCCTGGGAGACGCGTGTTCGCGAGATGGTGGCGACTCTCTGCGAAGAAGGTTATATGGCGGAGTACTCCAAAAAGGACCCCAAGACTTTCATCATCACCGAGCGCAACTGCGCGATCGCCCGAATTGCACATCAATACCAGCAGGCCTGCCACGGAGAGATGTGTCTTCTGTCTGAGTTGCTCGGCGCCGAGGTGTAACGCCCATGCCGCTGCGTCAAAGGCGATTCCGAGTGTCCTACCTCATCCAGTTTCGGAATTAAGCCATCCCGGCACAACATAATAATCGTTTCATCGTCTTGGGCCGCCTTTATCGCCCGGCGGTTCATGCCTTCGGCGCTGTCATGCTGACGGGAAGAACCCGCCCTCGAAAGTTCGTGGAGGTGCGGCGCCTGCGCTTGGGAATCGAAGTTCCCTTTTGGCCTCTTCCGTCTGTGGTATAAAGAATGATTCGGCTGCCCGGACGGCGGCAAGCTCTGGAGTGGAAGGCGGACTGCGAGATGCTGGATTTGGGTTTTGTGCGGTACAACCTGGAGCTGGTCGAGGAGAAGCTTGCCCAGCGCCGTGCGGCCTTGAAGCTCGACCGGTTCCGGGAAGTGGATCAACAGCGCCGCCAAGTTCTGACGGAGGTTGAGGGACTGAAAGGCCTTCGCAACCGGACGAGCGAGGAGATCGCACGAATCAAGCGCCTGCGAGGCGACTCCCAGGAAAAGATTCGCGAGATGAAGATCGTCTCGGATCAGATTGCTCAACTCGACGAACAAGTGCGGGTGCTGGATGCCGATCTCCACAACATTCTTGCCAGCCTGCCCAACCTTCCTCACTCCTCGGTCCCCGTCGGTTCTTCTTCCGAGCAGAACCTGGAAGTCCGTCGCTGGGGCGAGCCGAAGCAGTTTCCCTTCACTCCGCGCCCTCACTGGGAGCTGGGCGAGGCGCTCGGAATCCTGGACTTGGGCCGCGCTGCGAAGATCACCGGCGCGCGGTTTGCCGTTTATTGGGACCTGGGAGCGCGCCTGGAGCGGGCGCTCGCGAACTTCATGCTGGACATCCATACGCGCGAACATGGCTACAGGGAAGTTCTGCCACCTTACATGGTTAATGCGGAATCTATGTTCGGGACCGGACAGCTACCGAAGTTTGAAGAAGACTTGTTTAAGGTGCCATTTGGCGGGCTCCAGCAGAGCCGGTACACGAAGCCGAAAATAGATGAGATAGTTGGTCACGGTGCGATAAAAGGGTTGTTTAAAGTGGTCGCGGTAGACTCTGCAGTTAAAACTGCCACTCTCCAATATGTAGTAGGTAACCTGGAAAATCCAGTTGGTCCGCTGCTGCCCGAACTAGCGTCTGTACCCTGGACGATGCTGCTTTTTTCTCGAGATCTTTACCTCATTCCCACAGCGGAGGTCCCGGTAACGAACCTGTTCCGCGACGAGACGCTCGATGCCGCCGAGCTGCCGGTCAGCCTTACGGCCTACACGCCTTGCTTCCGGAGCGAGGCGGGGTCCTATGGAAAGGATACACGGGGGATCGTCCGCCAGCATCAGTTCCAGAAAGTGGAGCTGGTGAAGTTTGTCCATCCGTCGAGTTCCTATGAGGAGCTGGAAAACCTGACGCATCACGCCGAAACAATCTTGCAAAAACTGAAGCTGCCCTATCGCGTGGTGGCCCTTTGCACCGTTGACCTCGGCTTCAGCGCTGCCAAGACTTACGACCTGGAAGTCTGGCTGCCGGGGCAGGGAACGTACCGGGAAATCTCCTCGTGCAGCAACTTCGAGAGCTTCCAGGCCCGCCGCGCCAACATCCGGTTTCGCCCTGCCGGGAAGGGGAAGTCGGAGTTCGTGCACACTCTGAACGGCAGCGGCCTGGCTGTCGGACGGACCTGGATGGCCGTCGTCGAAAACTATCAGCAGGAGGATGGCAGCATCTTGGTGCCGGAGGTGCTCAGGAATTACCTCGACGGCGCGGAGCGTATTACGGCCGTCGGCGCATTGAAAAAGAAATAAGTCGCACCCGCGCGCCGCTCCAACCTGGATCCGACGAGCGGTCTCGAATTTTTCTCAGGAGGAAATCATGATTCAGCTCGAGCCACACAACGCTGATTTACTTCTTCAGATTTACGATCTGAGGCGAGAAGAAAAACTACGCCGCGCCCGTGAGTGGGCCTTCGGCCACTTTTGGGCGGACAACCTGGATGAGTTCAACTCCATCTGCCCGCCGGGGACTGACCAGAATGCCTTCTACCGTCAGGTGACCACTTATTGGGATATGGTCGCGGCTATTGTCAACCGCGGCATGCTTGACGAGGACCTATTCTTCGAGACCACATCGGAGGCGCTCCTGATCTGGCTTCGGGTGAAGAACGTCGCGCTCGAGATGAGAAAGCTGCGCAAGAATCCGCTGTATCTGCATAACCTGGAGGTGCTGGCCGACAAGCACGAGCAATGGCTGGCGGCTCGTGCCCCGGAAGCGCTCGGCGAAATTCGAAAAAACATACTGGCAATGCGGAAGAAGACGCTGGGCGGATAATATTTTGCGGACAAGGACGGCATCTCTATGCAGCTGGGCGACTTTGAAATTACCCCTGTGATGGACGGCTACTTTCGGCTCGACGGGGGCTCCATGTTCGGAATTGTTCCGCGTGTGATCTGGGAGAAGAAGATTCCCCCCGACGAGCGCAACCGGATTCGGCTCGCCATTCGGTGCTTGCTGGTGCGCAATGGCAAAAGAACCATTCTGATTGACAGCGGCCAGGGGAATAAGTATTCGGAGAAGTTCCGCGACCGCTACGCCGTGGAGCAGCCCGTCACTCTGATCGATAACTTGCGGAAGCAGGGCGTGCGGCCCGAGGACGTGACCGACGTCATCAACTGCCACCTGCACTTTGACCACGCCGGATGGAACACCGTCCGCGAGGGAGGGAAGGAAGAGGGGCGGCTGATCCCGGCCTTCCCGAACGCCCGCTACTGGTCGCAGCGCGGCGAATGGGAGCGGGCGCGCCACTACACGACCGAGAAAGATCAGGGAAGCTTCCAGCCGCAGGACTATCTTCCCTTGGAGGAACCTCACTGGGAGTTGGTTGAGGGTGAGCGTTCCGTGGTGTCCGGAGTGGAGATCATTCCTGTCGTCGGCCATTCGCTCTACACGCAAGGCGTTCTGATCAGCACCGGTGAGCAGAAAGTGGTGTTCCTCGGCGATCTGATTCCCACCATCCACCACGTCCCTTACCCATGGATCATGGCGTTTGACCTCCATCCTGTCCAGACCTTGGCCACGAAACGAAAGATACTGCCGCAGGCGCTGCGCGAGAAGTGGATTGTGGTTTTCGATCACGATCCGAACGTGCCAGCGGGCCGGATCATAGAGGAATCGCCGGGAATGCTGGGCGTGGTTCCGGCGGAGGAGTTTGCAGGTACATCTGGTTGACAAAGGGGGTATCTAGGAGACGCAGGCGAAATAGCTTTTCCCGCCGAGCCGCCGGTGCTCCTGAAGGATGCAGCGATCCATCACGACCATCAGGCCAGCCTCGCGGGCGAGCTTTGCTGCCTCTTCGTTAATGATTCCTTGTTGCATCCATACCGTTTTCGCGCCGATTCGGATGGCCGACTCCACGATGGGAGAGATAAACTCGGAGTGGCGGAAAATGTCCACAACGTCGATCTTCTCCGGAACGTCTTCCAAACGCGCGTAGGCCTTCTCGCCCAACACTTGGGTTTCATGAGGATTCACGGGGATTATGCGGTAGCCTGCGTCCTGGAGATATTGTGCAACGCCGTAGCTGGGGCGAAATTCACGGCTGGAAAGGCCCACGACCGCGATTGTCCGGCAGGTGCGCAGGATCTTTTCTATTTCCGAGTCAGGCATGTTTCCTGTGACCGCTCCCTTTCGCCACCCCAGAAGACGCGGCATCTTCTGAGGACCCCAGCTTCGGTCGCGGCCCTGATTCTTTCTTGCGACTCTGCAACTGGCGCACTTCGCCGGTGGTCAGAAGACGCGCATGTCCGAGCGGAAGTTTCCCTAAAGCGATTGGTCCGATCTGGACGCGCTTCAGTTTCTGTACCGGGTGCCCGATCAGGTCAAACATGCGTCGAATCTGATTCTGCCGTCCCTCGCTGATGGCGACTTCATACCACGCGTTGGCGGAGGCTTCCCGTCCGATTCGTTCTTCCTTCGGGGCAGTAGTCGTCCGTAGCAGTCGTACGAGGGCCGGAAGCGTGCGCCTGCCGTCGAGCGAGACTCCCCGGCGCAATTTCTCAATGTCCTTTACTTGCGGCTGCCCTTTCACTTTTACCCAATAGGTCTTCATTATGGCGGCAGCCGATGACATCAGACGGTTCGCGAGGTCACCGTCGTTGGTCAGAAGCAGAAGGCCCTCGCTTTGAAAGTCGAGCCTGCCGACCGGATAAACATTTTCCTTGAGCTTCTTGATCAGGTCCATGACGGTGGGCCGCTTCTCGGGGTCAGATCGCGTGGTAACGTAGCCTCGCGGTTTGTTGAGCGCGAGATAAAGCATACGGCTCGGGGACCGCAGAAGCTTGCCGTCCACTTTTATGTAGTCCGTGGTCCAGTCCGCTTTGCTTCCGAGTTCGCGGACGACCTGCCCGTTGACCGCGACGCGGCCCTCAACAATCCATTCTTCCGCCTTGCGGCGCGAAGCGAGGCCGGAACGCGAAATGATCTTTTGGAGTCGTTCAAGCGCCATCGGTATCTTCGCTGGGAGATGGGGCAGGGGAGAGCGGTAACTGCTCGGAAGAACCTGTATCGGCGGGACCTTCCGTGGACGCTCCGAGGGCCGCACGCGCCAGTTCGCCGAATTCTTCGAGCGTGGGCAGTTCGCTGATGCTGCTCAGGCCGAACTTTACCAGAAAGTCGCGGGTGGTCTTGTAGAGGATGGGACGGCCGAGGACGTTTTTGCGCCCCGCCGTTGTGATCAGCTTTCTTTCCAGAAGCGTCTTGAGCACACCTGCCGCGTTAACGCCGCGGATCTGCTGAATCTCCGGCACGGTAATCGGTTGGCGGTACGCGATGGTGGCGAGCGTCTCAAGAGCGGCCATGGAGAGCTTCAGTGGCGGCGTGAGGCTCTTCACAAATTTCCGGATCGTTTCATGATGCTCCGGTTTGGTGAACATTTTGTAGCCGCCGGCGATCTCGCGAATCTCCAGGCCGCGATCTTCCCGTTGATACTCCCCCTGAAGCGAGAAGATAGCCTGGCGGACGTCCTGCTGACTGACGCCTTCGAGCGCTGCGGTGATCTGCACCACCGTAACCGGCTCCTCGGCCACGTACACGATCGCCTCGACGGACGCCTTCAGCGCCGCTTGCCGACCCCGTTCCAGTTCCGGATTGATAGTTTCGTTTTCCATATCTACTCGGTGTCACTATTGATAGCTTTGATCAATCTCCCGCTGCGAGCTGGAGAACACTGCATCAAACATTTTATGCTTATAGAGCACGATCTCGCCAAATACCTCTTTTTGCCGCACCAGCACCGCCTGGAGGCGGATCAGTTCGAGCAGCGCTAGAAATGCGGCCAGCAGCGCATCGCGGCTGCGGAGGCGGGTAAATAAATTCTGGAGCGGCAGCGGCTGCGGCCCGTCGGCCAGTTGGCTGCACAACTGCTGCATCATTTCCGCAACGCTGATCTTTTCACCTTCGATTACCAGCAGCGGCTTCTCTTTGGCCCGGTCCAGCACCTGCTGGAATGCCTTTACCAGGTCAATCAGGCTAACGGCCAGACCCTGCTCCTCTTCCGGTTCCAGGAAGGCCTCAAGTGCCGGGTGCGACCACATGGCGTTTTGAACGGTCTGCTTTTGATGAAGCATCTGCGCGGCGTTCTTGAACTTCTCGTGCTCCAGCAATTGGTGCACCAGCTCGGCGCGCGGGTCTTGCTCTTCCGGGGGCGCCGTTGGGTCAGGCGGCAGGAGCATCTTGGATTTGATGTGGATGAGCGTGGCAGCCATCAAAAGGAATTCGCCCGCCAGTTCCGTGTCCAAGCGATCGAGGTCGCGGTGGAGATACTCCAAATACTGCCCCGTGATCTTTGCAATCGGGATGTCGTAGATGTCAATCTCCTGCTTGCGTATCAAATCCAGCAGCAGGTCCAAGGGACCTTCGTAGTTTTCGAGTTTTACTTGGTAAGGTTTCCCCTCTAAAAACTGCTCCATTACGCTGTTCCTACAACTTTCCTAGTTCAATCCGCGCCGGCCGGCTGTTTTGCCTTGGCCACCGCGGTACTCTTCTTCGCGCCTGTGCCCTGGCCATCTTTCCCGCCTTGCGATACCCGGACAGCTCGCGAAAGATTCATAGCGGCGCGAACCTCCTGCATGGTTGCCTGCGCCGTCTGGCGGGCCTTGCGGGAACCATCTTCGAGGATGTCCCAAACCTCGTCCGGCTTTGCTTCGTACTCGCGACGGCGTTGCTGGAATGGAGCGATGGCTTTCACCAGGTTGTCGGCCATCAGCTTCTTGTCCTCGACGCAGCCGATTCCCGCGCGCCTACACTCCATGTTGACCATCTCAACAGTGGCGGCAGGAGAGACAAGCTTATGAAATGCGTACACCGGACAAATGTCCGGATTGCCGGGATCGGACCGGCGCTTGCGGGCGGGGTCGGTTATCATCACGGAGACCTTCTGACGAACCTCGGCCTCCGAGTCGCTGATGAAAATGGCGTTGCCGAAGCTCTTGCTCATCTTGCGGCCGTCGGTGCCCGGCAGGCGGGCGGAGGCGGTGAGCAGCGGGCGAGGCTCGGGGAATATCTCTCCGTAAAAACTGTTGAAGCGCCGGCAAATCTCTCGGCTCAACTCGAGATGGGCCACTTGATCCTCACCGACCGGCACGAAGTCGGCCTTGTACATCAAAACGTCGGCGGTCTGGAGCACAGGGTAGCCCAAGAACCCGTAGGTGTTCAGGTCGCGGTCGCGCAGGTTTTCACGCTGTTCCTTGTAGGTCGGCACGCGCTCCAGCCACCCGAGCGGGACAACCTGCGAGAGCAGCAGATGAAGCTCAGCGTGCTCCGGGACATGAGACTGCAAAAAGATGACCGCTGCGTTGGGGTCCAGGCCCGCAGCCAGATAATCGAGCATCACTTCGAGCGTGTTTTCCTGAATACGACTCGTGTCGGCGTAGTCTGTCGTCAGAGCGTGCCAGTCGGCGATGAAGAAGTAGGAGTCAAATTTCTTCTGCATCCGGACCCAATTTTCGAGCGCGCCGACGAGATTCCCGAGGTGGAGCTTCCCTGTGGGACGCATTCCGCTCAGGACTCGCTCACGAGTTAAAAAAATCTGAGGAGAAGACATCGAGAGGTTAGAATCCTAATAGAGAGTCGAGATGATTTGGAGCCGGAAAAACCGCTTCTGCCCAATCTTTCGCGGTAAATTTCGCCGCAAGTTTTTTCCATTCGAATGTTAGCACAACAGCGCTGAGCGAAGTATAGTTGAATTTAATGCTATGAACGTTCTGGCGTTGGATACTTGTACCGAGCAGGGCAGCGTGGCGCTCGCGTGCGACGACCAGTTAGATTTCCGCCCGCTTCCGCCCGGCTGGAGAAGTACGACCCTGCACCAGGAGATCGAGCGCCTCCTGCAGGACCATGGACTGGCAAGCCGGGATATTGACGGTTACGGAGTGACCAGCGGCCCGGGCTCGTTCACAGGGGTGCGGCTGGGCCTGACCGCAGTGAAAGGTATGGCTGAGGTCCACGCGAAACCCATAATCCCGGTATCTACATTGGAAGTAATCGCTGCTGCGGCAGGAGAGTCTTCCGAGGTTCCGGCTTCGGCAACAGTCGCGGCGATTCTGGAAGCCCGTCGGGGACAGGTGTTCGGCGGGGTTTATCGGCAGCAAGACGGCTCGTGGAAAGCCGTAACCCAGGAGACCGTTTCCGCCGTCGCATCCTTCTTGAAACGTATCCAGTCCGATCCTCAGATCATGAGCGACCCTGCGGCTGCCGACGGTGTAGTAGTATGCGGTTTGGATGTCGAGTCCTTAAAACCCGAACTGGAAAAAGCGGGCTGGAACGGGGCGCATATCTTGCAAGTTTCGCCTTGTCTGGCAGGTTCCCTGGCGAGGATCACAATCCGAAGATTGCAACGGGGACAAGACGTCGAAGCTGCTCTCGCTGAGGCGAATTACATCCGGCTTTCCGACGCGGAGTTGTTTTGGAAGGAATAATCCAAATTCGGCAGATGCGTCCGAGCGACGTTGATGCCTTGCTGGTCCTGGAGGAAGAGTCGCTGGAAGCTGCGGCGTGGACGCGCCAGGCATACGAAGATCTTCTGAGTAATCCCGGTCGGAACTGCTGCCTGGTGGCTGAAATTGATGGCGAAGTGGTTGGCTTTGCCTGTTTCCGCACTGTGGACCGCGAAGCAGAACTGCTCAACCTGATGGTCCTGCCGCAGTACCGGCGAATCGGCGTCGGCACTCACTTGTTTGAGCGGATCGTTGTGGATCTCCGCGAAAGCTGGGTGAGAGACGTTTATTTGGAGGTACGTCACTCTAACATCCCGGCAATGGGCTTTTACCGGCACTTTGGGTTTGAAATGAGCGGTCGCCGACCCGCATATTACCCAAATCCACCGGAGGATGCGCTCACCTTTCGTCTCCGCCTCTCAGAAGCCGACTAGGAAGGGTCGCGCTGCACAAACAGATACCGCCCCTCGTTAAGAGGGCCTTACGATGGTCGCTTCCGCAGTAATTGACATGGCTAGAATGGGTTGTACTTTCTCGGGGAGGCTGCAAAGACAGGGATTTTAATTGCCTTGAAATCTGGCTCCTGCGGTGATAGTGTAAAGTCGCTTCACTTCAAAATGGGAGGTGTTCTGCATCTTATGGAAACAGCACTCCGGGAACTCAGGAATCGTTTAATTGAGACCGATGAGGAATTTTCTCGCCTGGCGCAGGAACATACCAATCATGAACGCCGGCTGGAACAACTTTCTGGCAAACCCTATCTTACAGATTCCGAACAGTTGGAAGAGGTCGACCTAAAAAAGCGGAAGCTCTCCTTGAAAGATCAGATGGAGAAAATCCTCCATAAGCACAGAGGAACCCTTGCATAGCTCCTGAAACAATCGGTGATGTAAACCCGTCGGGCCTCCCCAAGCCTCTCTCGGGGCGGTCCTGTTCGACGGTCTGATGGAGAATAATCCCATCCAACCCCGCTTAGGGATTTTTTATTTTCTGAGAGTTGTTCAGCCACCAAGCCACAGCTTCAACCGCGTTGTGAGACCCGACTGCATTATAATGAGAGGGCACACTGGTAAGGACCGGATTCCGCGGAACACAGAAGAGGCGGACTGGGTACTTCATCTGGTGGGCAAGCGACTCGACCATGGTCCTTGAGGGATATCTTTACGGCTGTTCCTTGTCGCTCGTTGGCGTCTTGGCAGGCGCTTTCCTAGGCCCGGGCTGGGCTATTCCGGAGTTCTTGCTGGCCGCATTTACCATGTATTTCTTCCGCGATCCGAACCGGGTCATTCCGGATGGGGAATCTGTCGTCTCGCCGGCGGATGGCCGAGTCGTCGAGTTGCGTGAAACCGAAGTGGAAGGACAAAGGGTGTGGAAGATCGGCATATTCCTTTCCATCTTCGACGTCCACGTGAACCGTTCGCCGGTAGCCGGGGTGATATCCGATGTGCGGTACACTCCGGGCAAGTTTTTGATGGCTTTTCGTCCGGAGGCCTCAGTCGAAAACGAGCAGAATTCGGTCACCGTGCAGGGCGCTCGCTTTCCGGTTACCTTTAAGCAGATTGCAGGTGTGGTCGCCCGCCGGATAGTTTTTAAGAAGAAAGTGGGCGATCGGGTAGAGCGCGGAGAGCGAGTTGGGCTGATCAAATTCGGCTCCCGCGTCGATCTGTACCTTCCGCTCGATCTGGTTCTGGAAGTCTCCATAGGAGGCCGCGTTCAAGGAGGATCGAGCATCCTGGCCGGCCTTCCGGAGAGTCATACGGATGTTCGGCCGCAGCAAGCCGATGTAAACTGCGAGGCGGGCGCCCCTCGCTAGGCGAACCACGAAAGAAGGACTCATGGAACCCTCCCCAAGTCTTACCAAACCGCCGCGCCGGGGAGCATATCTGCTTCCCAGCATTTTCACGGTGGCGAACATTTTCTGCGGTTTCTATGCATTGACGGAGATCCTCAAGGCGGGTCAACTCCTTGCGCTGACTCCCCCGTTTGCGGCGGCGCACTTCGATGCCGCAGCCAAAGCCATTGGATTCGCGGTGTTGTTTGACGGCATGGACGGGCGCGTGGCCCGTCTGATGGGCACTACCAGCGCATTCGGCAGTGAACTGGACTCCATGGCCGACGCGATTACTTTCGGGATCGCTCCTGCCTTTTTGAGTTTTGCATGGGGCGTGCAGGCGGTTCTACCCCCAGCGGAGACGGCGCCGTTCGAACATCTCATGGGAGCCGGCTGGCTGGTGAGCTTCCTGTTTGCCATTGCGAGCGCGGCGCGGCTGGCTCGCTTCAACATCCATGCGAATCCCTCTTCTGGAAGTCAAATGAGAACGGACCACAAGAGTTTTGTCGGCCTGCCAACGCCCGCAGCCGCGGGGCTGGTTGCGGCGATCGTTCACTTTAATTCCGGCAATCCGGTAGGCGACTGGCTTTGGGTTCCCTTCTGGCTCCTGGTCATCCTGGGAACCTCCCTATTGATGATCAGCACCTGGCGCTACTACAGCTTTAAGGACCTGGACTTTCGGCGGAAGCAGAAATTTGTGGTGGTGCTGGCGGTCGCGAGCATCGTCGCCCTCATTTGGTTCTATTCCCAAGTCGTTCTATTACTGATCGCAACGAGCTATTTGCTTTCCGGCGTGATCATGAAGCTCTCGCATCTGGTCCGCCGGCCACGAGTCGAAGCTCATCCTGAAGAGCGAAAGGTTTGAGTTCAATCGCTGGACCTATGACGGATAATTTCGGGGCGGGTACTTACAACATGGCGTTGCTGGGGGCCTCTTCGCTCAAGGGCAAGGAGGTCAAACGGATCTTGCGGGAACGTCACTTCCCTTTGAGGCGCCTCGCTCTGCTCGATACGGAGGAGGCCGGGGGCCAGTTGACGGAGTTCGACGACGAGCCCGCCATTATTCATCCCATTGCCAGGGAGAGCTTTGAGAATGTCGCCATGGCTATTTTCGCCTCATCTCCCACCTTTACAAAAAGTTATTGGCAGATGGCGGAAGGCAGCGGATGCGAGATCATTGACCTCACCTATTTCCTGGAGGACTACCCACAGGCGAAGCTCCGGGCGCCCGGCGTGGAAGGTCTCTGCGGCGAGGAAGCCTATGCGCAGCCCGAGCAGGCGCCAGGACCCCGGATTTCCGTGCCCGCTCATCCGGTCTCGGTGGCCATCGCCGCCATCCTGGGGTGCGCCTCGAGGCTTTCTCCTGTCCAGCGCTCCGTGATCACCGTCTATGAGCCGGTGAGCGAGCATGACCAGGCAGGAGTGCAGGAGTTGCATCACCAGACTGTGAATCTCCTTTCGTTCCAGAAAATTCCGCGCCAAGTGTTCGACTCTCAGGTCGCCTTCAACCTTCTGGCGAGCTACGGAAAGGAGTCCAGGCCGACTCTTCGCGAGGTCCGCCACCGCATCTACAGTCACTTGGGGCGCTTGATGCGCGGCACAATCGTCCAGCCTGCCTTGCGCGTTTTACAAGCGCCGGTCTTCCATGGTTATGCTTTCAGTTGTTTCGTGGAGTTGAAAGAGCGGCTTCCAGAAGAGAAAGTCGAAAACGCCCTCAATCAGCATCCACGGGTCTTATGCCGGGACGAGGACAGCCAGCCCAGCGTCGTGGAAGCCGCCGGTTCGGACCAGATTCTGCTTGGGCGCGTCGAAAGAGACCCGTCGAGCGAAAGCGGGTATTGGATTTGGGGCGCATTGGACAACCTCAGGTTTGCCGCATTGAATGCGGTCCAGGTGGCCGAAGAGTTGGTCGCGGCGGACGCCCGGCAGGGGAGCCAAAGCGCAGGCGGCACAGTGCCGGTGTCGTCATGAGATTGGCGGTGGTTGCGTCCTGGATTGCGCTCGCAACGACCGGCTGCGGCTATCGCGTGGGAGCCCACACCAGCGCCGCGCTGCCACATGTCCAAACGATCGCGGTTCCTACATTCCAAAACGAAACATTCCAATTCAAAATTGAACAATACCTGACCTCTGCGGTCATTCACGAGTTCCTGACCAGCACCTCCTACCATGTGCAGTCTTCAGAGGAGGGCAGCGACGCCATTGTGGATGGCATTGTGACTTCGCTTGCCTCTGTTCCCATCGTCTTCGATCCCAATAGCGCCCGCACTACCAAGGTTTTGCTGACCGTCGGCGTCAGGGTGTCGGTGCTCGATAGCAAGACACGCAAACCGCTGATTGAGGCTCGGGACCTTGTATTTCGGGAACCGTACGAGGTCAGCACGGACC
>Ga0207112_1010_pt3 | contig 31165 bp, 23 predicted proteins | sample Alteio_BWMinHeat_72_FD_153549 | JGI IMG/M metagenome (GOLD analysis project Ga0207112, IMG submission 153549) | Enriched cells from forest soil in Barre Woods Harvard Forest LTER site, Petersham, Massachusetts, United States -... | ecosystem: Environmental > Terrestrial > Soil > Temperate forest >...
CCGAAGTAGGCTTTGGTGAACACCGATTCCTGGGAACTTGATGCACCGCCGGCGAATTGCTGCAGCGCGGAGAAGGTGTTGGGGTTTGAGAGATTGAGCGAGAGGGTGCCGGCGGAAAATGTCAGGCTCGGATTGACGCTGACTCCGCTCACCTGCTGCGAACCGTTGACATAGAGCAGCGAGTTGCCGGTGACGCTGTTGACCGTGAGCGAACCGACGGCGGCCGACTGCGCAAACAGATTCGTGCTGCTCGCGGTAGTCGCGAAAGAGTTGGTCGACGTCGCGTTACCGAACGTGCTGTTGCCGCTCGCGGTGAGTGAGCCGCCGACGACTACGTTGCCTGCGCTGTCAATCGTCGTCGTTGCGGTGCCGCCGAAGTAGGCTTTGGTGAAAACGGAAAGGAGTGAAGAAGAGGCGTTTGAAAATTGCTGGAGTGCAGAGAAGGTGTTGGGGTTTGCGGTGTTGAGGCTGAGCGTTCCGGCGGAGAGCAAGAGACTGGAACCGATGGTCGTCGTTGCGAGCGCCCCCGCGCCGTTGCCGGTCACGAGCGTGTTCGCGGCAATGTTGGCCCAGCCCGTGCCGCCGTTGCCCACCGGCAAAATACCTGAAACATCTGCGCTCGCGAGACCGATAGAAGATTGCGACGAGACGACACCGCTCGAGCCTTTCAAAAATCCGCTGAGTGAGCCGATGGTGAGTGTGCCTCCGATGTTTGCATTGCCGCTCGTCTGCAGTGTGCCGGCGTTTGTATTCAAGACACCGACACCGAGGCCGCCGGTGATATAGCCGTTGCCGCCGACCGAGAGCGTCGTAGCGGGCGCGGTCGTCGCAATGCCGACTTTGCTTGAGAAGTAAGACTGGCCCGCGACTTCAAAAATACTGTTGAGACTCGACGTCGCGTTGGTGCCGATGGTGATGACTTTGGACGTATCGGTCGGATAGATGATGAGATTGCTGGTGGTCGTCGAGAACAATCCGGTCGCTCCGCTGCCTCCACTTCCGCCCGAGTTCGCTCCCCATGCCGGTAGTCCGGCCTGCACCTGCAATATGTTACCGGTCGCGCCGATGGGCAGGCGCGCGAGCGTGCCGTTGGAATCCGCATAGAGGATATCGCCGATTGAGAAGGACGACTGCCCCGTGCCGCCGCTCGTCGCGGGTAGCGTACCGCTCACGTCCGAAGAATTAAGCCCGACTGCGCTCGCCGAGACTGCACCACTCGCATTGGTGTGGAGGATACCGGATGGTGCACTTGAGACGGTGAGATTGGTCGTGCTTGCAGTGCCGAAATATCCTTCGCCGCTTGCGTTGAGCGCCGTAGTTGATGCGTATGTCGCATTCAAGACGGTGCCGTTTGCGAGTGTGAGCGCACCGGTCGACGAGAAGGTGGAAGTTCCCGTGCCACCGAAGTAGGCTTTGGTGAACACCGATTCCTGGGAACTTGATGCACCGCCGGCGAATTGCTGCAGCGCGGAGAAGGTGTTGGGGTTTGAGAGATTGAGCGAGAGGGTGCCGGCGGAAAATGTCAGGCTCGGATTGACGCTGACTCCGCTCACCTGCTGCGAACCGTTGACATAGAGCAGCGAGTTGCCGGTGACGCTGTTGACCGTGAGCGAACCGACGGCGGCCGACTGCGCAAACAGATTCGTGCTGCTCGCGGTAGTCGCGAAAGAGTTGGTCGACGTCGCGTTACCGAACGTGCTGTTGCCGCTCGCGGTGAGTGAGCCGCCGACGACTACGTTGCCTGCGCTGTCAATCGTCGTCGTTGCGGTGCCGCCGAAGTAGGCTTTGGTGAAAACCGAAAAGAGCGAGCTCGAAGCGTTGGTGAGTGTTGCGAGTCCGGTTTGGATGCTGGTGCCGCCCACGGTGAGCGTGCCGAAGTTTGCTATTTGCGCAAACAGATTCGTCGAGCTGGCGGTCGTGGAAAAAAGGTTTGTGGTGGTGGCGTTCCCGAGCGTCGAGTTGCCGAGTGCGGAAAATCCGCTCACGCTGAGCGCCGGGACGGAGAGTCCGTTGTAGAGGGTCGAAGTGGCGCCTGCGACGAAGTTGCCCACGCCTTGTACCGCAAGGATGGAACCGGGTGTCGTTGTTCCGACGCCGATATTTCCGCCAGAGGTAATCCGCAACCGCTCCGTCGGCTCAACAGAGCCGGTGGTGGAGTTGCGGGTGAGGAACACAAGGTCACCGAGAGTTTGTCCGGTGGAGTTGGTCTCCTGGTAGCCCTCGTAGGCGGGGTAGTAGTTGGAGGTGAGTGCGGAGTTGTAGCCGAAGCCGATGAGACGGTAGCTGTTGGGGTTGTACTCCTGTCCGCCGAGTCCGAGGTAGGTGGCGCCTTTGGCGTCGGTGGAGGCGACCGGGTTGGTGGTCTGGGAGAACTGAATCGTGGTGGTGCCGCCGACGGAGAGGAGCGAGGTCGGAGATGCGATGCCTACGCCGACGTTGCCGGTCGACTGCTGGACAACGAATTGTGAATTGCCGATGGAAAAGCCTCCGGCAAACGTAGAGGTGGAAGTATTGGTAACGGAAAGGTTCGTGAGTGTCGTAGTGCCGAGTGCTGCAAAAGTTGCGATGAGATTCGTCGAGGTCGAGGTGGTGAAGACGGCATTTGTCGCCGCAAGGTTCGTCGAGAAAGAATTGGTTGAAGTCGCGTTGGTCGTCGTCGAATTCACGACGGTGAGACCCGTGAGATTGGCGAAGGCGACAGTGAGGTTGTCGATGATACCGGTCGTGAGGTGGCCGAGCGCCGCAAACAAATTCGTGCTGGTCGCGTTGGTGGTCGAAGCGTTCTGCGCGAAGAGATTCGTGGTCGACGCATTGGTCGCAAAGAAATTCGTCGATGTTCCGCTTGTCGCAATGAAGTTCGTCGTTGATGCGGTGTTCGCAGAGATGGTGCTCGACGAGCTGGTAAAGCGCAGTGAGCCACTGAGTGTCAAGTCGCCATTCACACTCGTGTTCGCAAGTTGCGTGTTACCGGTAACTGCAAGATTTGTGCTGGTCGCATTGGTCGTCGTCGAATTCGTTACGGTCAGTCCGCCGATATTCGCAAAGGTCGCAGTGAAATTATCGATGATGCCTGTTGCGATGTGACCGAGTGCGGCAAAAAATGTCGTCGAGGTCGCGTTCTGCGCGAGCAGGTCCGTGGTCGATGCCGTGTCGGCGGTGAAATTCGAAATGTATCCGTTGCTCGAAGTGGAGTTATAAGAGAGGAGATTGGTCGTACTCGCGCTCACCGAAGCGATGAGGCTCTGGACGAACAGTGCGGTCGCCGTGGCGTTCCCGGTAATCAGGATGGAGGAAACGAGGCTGGTCGATGAAGCGGTATTGGTGGTGAGTGTACCGTCGGGCGAGACAGCGAAGATGGTGGTTCCGTTCTCATCGTCGATGTGCAGCACATCGGCGCTCTGGCCTTTGGTGGCTTTGATATCAAGGGTACCGGTAACGAGCGTGTTGTTGAGCGACGTATCGCCGCCTACGCTCAGGTCTTTGGCGTCGATGGAGGTACCAGAAATGCTCCCACCGGTCATGGTGGAATCCTGAATTGCGACGTCTACAAGCCGTCCGATGGCGTTGGTCTGGGCCGTAACGGCGTAGTTTTGCGCGGCAACGGTCGAAGCGTTTCCACCGATGGAGTACATTTGCGCGGAAAGCTTGTTGTCGAGTTGATTTAGTTTTGCGTCGAGTTCCGCTTCTGTGATACCGCCCGATTGCGCGAGTAGTTGCGCTCCCGCAGGAGTCGTAACGACACGCTCAATGACGGTGCGCGTGCCGCCCGAAGAAACAGTGCCCGCTGTTCCGGACGGAGAACCCGAAGCGAGCGTTGCGGCGACCGTGAACGGCTGCGCGTACGGCTGCACGCTGATTGAAACGGAACCGGAAGAAGAATTTGCTGCAATGCCTTGCGAGCCGATGAGCGACGAAGGGAACGCGACGGCGTATACGAGTGAATTCACTCCTGTGTTGAACGCGCGCGCGATACCGGCGGCAACATCAGGAAAACCGGAGAAGAGCGATACCGCACCGGCTGCCGCGACTTGCGGATGTTCTGCGGCGAGCGCAATCGAATCTTGCGTTCTGCCCGCGAGCGCATCCACGCCGCCGCCCGTTGCACCGCGATACGAATCAAGCGCTGTCGCGACCTGGTCGTGAATTTCTCCGAGCGCGATATTTGCGTACTGCGGGTCCACCGCCGCGTATGTGCCGAACACCAAGACCGCGGTCAAGGTGAGCGCGATGAGTTTGTGTGCGAACTCCATCATCGGTGTCAGTGCATATACGGGTATGTGCGCAGCCTGAAGAGCCGCGTGTGAAATGCCGGCGGGAGTGGACGCGAAACTGCGCGCACTCGCGAGTGTTTTCTCGCTGTGCTTTGTCATCGCCTGCGAGAGTCTGTCGCGTATGTCCTTGGTCCCCGCAACTGCGCCAGCCGCTGCCGCTGAGGCTACGGGTGCAGCGGGAGTTGCAGATACCACGCGGGCTGTAAGTGGTTCCGGGTCGTGATATTCCCGTACTCGCTCCTGCGCGAGGGATTGGTTGCGGAGGGTTTTTGAATATTCCTGCGTTACGAGGAAGCTCTGGAGTGAGCCACGGTCAACGTACCAATTTTTTCCGACGCGACGGCCCCGTAGACGGTTGTCGCGACAGAGCCGGCCGATGTAATCGCGCGTAAAACCCGACATCGAAGATGCCTCACTGGCGGAAATATATTTAACCCCATCAAAAAGAATTTCGTCGCTCATTAGTATACGTGTTCGGACACACGATTTATCTATGAGTTTACTAGGTTTTTCGGACAATCTGTTGATATCCTGTGGGTATAAATGGGGATATCTGAACCGGGCATTCGAGAGGTCCGGATGTGCCGGTAAATTGACTCAAACAGACCCGGCAAACCGGACCGGCGCCGTCAAAAATCCCGGGGGTACGATTTGCAAAGGATTAGACTTTGAGTATCGGCAAAGGATTCTTGAAGTTCAGAACTAAGACATGGTAAGGATGGTCGAAATTAGGTCTAAAAACGTCTCTGAAGCGAGGTTTTGTGCCTTTCTGGTATAGATTTCCGGTCAGCATCAAATAAAAAATCACTTAAGGTTGTGTTTTGAGTTAAAAACAGCCGAGAACAGATATCCTAATCCGAGATACGTATTTTATGGGTATCTCGGCTATGAGAAATTTAAGCCCACCTCTTTCTGGCATGCTCGACGGGGTCCTTGCAGCACGACGGTGCGAAACCGACGCATTTTCTAGCAAGAAAATCCCGACGCCAGAGAACATGCCGGCAAGGAGTATATAGAACCTAAGGTGTCCTCTTGTAGACGATGTCCGGAACTATCAGAGCTTCAAGCAGGTCTCCTGCCCTGCCAACAATACCTTCCAGTACTGCAAAAGGTTCTCCTGTTTTTGCACTGAATATACTTCCCGCAGCCGCATACATTCCCTTCCCTCCAATGTTGGAAAAACCGACAGCAATGACAATAACTATCGTAAATGCTACCGCCGTAACCGGCCCATAAAACATAGTCTTTCTGGTTGTCCGTGCGCCCGGTTTGACACGTTTGACATGCTCAGTGTGTTCTAATATTTTTTGACTTTTTTCCCGTTCTACTACGCGTATCGGTATCGCCGTCGGCCGCACGGAAGTCCCGGTGAATCCCGGCTCTGCGTTCGCATCTCTGGGTGAGAACGGCAGTAAATCTCCGCTGTCAGTCGTGTAAGTAAAGAGCTCATGCTCCAACGGAGCTTCTTCCCGCTTCGTCGCGCCTGTGTCAATTTTCGGGCTCTCAGAGCGTGCCAGTCCGACAGATTCTGATTGGACTGCGGCGAGCAGCGCATCTTTCTCCGCCTTGTGTGCGGTGATTCCCTGACGCTCGACATACCAACGGTTTCCTACCTGACGCGATAGCACTGTACCTGAGCGTGCAAGCTGCCCTACGTAGTCCTGGTGGTAGCCGGTTACCTTAGCTGCACGCGCAGCGGATACATAATCTTTGCCGTCAAAGGTAAGGAGGGACTCCGGGTCGGCGTTGGGTACGCGTACGGGAGGCTCCGGTTTGTAGGCCTCTGCTTTTTCTTTGTACGACTCGAGAGAAGACATCAACACGAACCATAATCCGCCGACGCGCTGCGCATCAATCTGCGCACCGCGTGCGAGCTGGCCGATATAATCTTGCGCATAGCCGCTCAATTCCGATGCTCGTTTCGACGAGATGTATTCTTTTCCTTCGATAGTTACCTGCTCTGCCATCCCAGAAGTATACCCCGTGAGATATTGGGCCCGTATCTCACGGGGTATACCCCTTGTGGATACCTATCCCTGCAATTTTTCCTGCAAAAGCTTCCGGAGAGATCCGGGATTACCGGCGCCACGGAGATTTTTCATAGATTGACCTAATAGGTATTCAAGCGCAGCTTGCTTCCCTGCCTTAAAATCAGCGACTACAGAAGGATTGGCGGCGATAACCTGGTCTATGACACCACCGAGAGAGTCTTCGGAAGCGTCTTGGAACAGGCCTTTACGGATAGCTACTTCCTGTGGGTCCAAAGACGGGTCGTGTGCACACTCGGCAAGCAAGTCCTTTGCGGCTCGCGAAGAGATTTTATCGTCTGAGACAAGTTCTATTATTTTCCTGAAATTACTTGCCGAGATGGATATCTCGGGTCTAGTATTCGTATCTGGTTTCCCGGTATCTCGGATTATTTTAACTAGGTCATTAGCGACGTAGTTACTTGCTATCACCACGCGCTTAGTGTCTGTTTTCCAGACAGAAATGACCTCCTCAAAGAAGCTGCCGATGGCCGGGTCCTGGACAAAGGCTGCTGCATCCTCGCCCTTCACCCCGAGGCTCTGGTAGCGCTCACGGCGCTCCCAGGGCAGCTCCGGCATGTCTTTGGCGAGCACCTCCGGCGCGCAGTCGGGGACCTCAGAGAGCTTGAGACTCGGGAGGTCAGGGTCCGGGAAGTAGCGGTAATCGGCGCTTCCCTCTTTTACACGTTGCGAGAAGGTCGCCTGCTTGCCGTCGTCCCAACCGCGCGTTTCCTGTACGACTTTTTCTCCCTTCTCCAATAATTGTGTCTGACGTTTTATTTCGTACTCGACTGCGCGTTCCATCACGCGGAATGAGTTGATGTTTTTTATTTCTACTTTCGTGCCGAGTTCGCCAGCTGGCGAATCCGCTCGCCTGACCGAGATGTTGGCTTCTACCCGCATCTCGCCCTTCTCCATGTTGGCCTCGCTCGCTCCGAGCGTGCGCAACAGTATCTGCAGCTCGCGTGCGAAATCTCCCGCCTGTTTGGCGGAGGTGATGACCGGTTCGGTGACCAGCTCCATCAGCGGCACGCCGGCACGATTGTAATCAACGGCCGTCCCCTCACCTTCCGTGTGAATGGAACTCGCGGTATCTTCTTCCAAATGTATGCGGGTGACCTCGACACCGTTCAACTCCCCTTTCGAAACGAGCGGGTATTCGAATTGTGAGAGTTGGTAGCCTTTGGGCAGGTCGGGGTAGAAATAATTCTTGCGGTCGAATTCGGTGTAATCCGCGAGCTGTGCCTTGAGTGCGAGTCCAACGCGCAGCACGTGCCGCACCGCTTCCCTATTGATGACAGGCAACGTGCCCGGGTGCGCCATGCAGACGGGACAGACGTTGACGTTGGGACGAGTCTCGTCGGCGTCGTTCTTGGAGCGACAAAACATCTTGGTAGCGGTCTTGAGCTCAGCGTGGATTTCGAGTCCGATGGTGGGCGTATATTCGCTCATGTCCCCTAACTGTAGCAATGGATACCCCGACGGACAAGAAGCTTATCTGCGGGCTTTCACAAAAAGGCGATTTTTGAGAAAAATATGCTTGCTACGTATCTCTTCGGAAACTGGAATCGGTTGTGCCTGTGAAAAACCCGCCTCTCCGAGCATTGCGTATAACCTCTCTTCGCTGGGTGCTATGTGTTGAATGCGTGCGTGATACTCTTTGATGCTTCCGTCGGATGCGGTTTTGAAGGCAAACATAAGGTGGTCTTGTTTGATGAAATCTCCCATAGGCTCGGACCCGGTGCCGATGTTCATATATACCAATCCCGGCTTGATAACAACTTCAGGAAAATTTAAATCTCCTTCTAGCCGCTTCTGTGTGTTAATGTCGAAAAGGAAAAGTCCGTCGGGCTTCAATGCATCGCAGATTTTCCTGAGAACTGTTTCCCAGTCTTCCGGCCTCTGGAGATGATTCATCGTATCGAGATTCATAGTTACGACATCGCACTCCGGCACAAACGGAGCCGTTACCGCATCTCCCTCGAGATATTTAATCCGCACCGGTACCTTCTCCTCTTTGTCTTTTTCGCGTGCCGCCTCTATCTGTCCTCTGGAGAGGTCTAGCCCGTACAGTTCCGAGTCGGGAGAAACGGAGTGAGAAAGTTTGCGAAGGTATGAACCCGTGCCACTGCATACATCGAGAAATCTGTGTTTCTCGCCCAGTTTGATTTCCCCTTCAATGAGTTGTTTGTGGAGCGGGAAAATAACTTCCGCAATATCACGACCCATCGCCTCTTCATGTACTTTCGAAATGTCGTTGTAATCATTAATTCCCCATGCTTTGCTTGCTTCAAGAACCTCCGGAGCGATTTGGGAAAAATCGGCCCCCTTGGGGAATTCTCTATTTGATTCGACTGAACCGGCTTCCCCTTCGTTCATATCGAAAAGTATACAGGGTTTCTACTCTACCAATCGCCACTGACCGCTCGCGATGAGGGGTTCGGCTTTTTTGTATTTTAGTTCCTGCGTTTCGGTGCCGTTGGTGATAGTCACGCGGTCGTTGCGCTCGTAGATTTTCTTGGCGGTTCCGTTGCCCTTTGAGGTGATTGCGCGGGCGGCGGCGCTTACCGCTTGCGCGGCTTTTTGCTGCTGTACTTGCTGTTGCGGCGGCTGCGCTGCACCGATGCTCGGCAACACGGATGCGACCTGTGCGGCATAGGTTTCCTCCATTAGCTGAAAGAGTTTCAGGCCTTCCTTCTTGTACTCGACAAGCGGGTCGCGCTGACCGTAGGCGCGGAGATTGACCGAGCTGCGCAGGTACTCCATCGCTTCGAGGTGGTCGACCCAGAGGAAGTCGACGGTCTGCAAAAGGAACTTACGGACGGTCGGGTAGAATCCGCCAGCTGGCGGACCACCGAGCTGCGCTTTCTTCTGCTCGATAGTTGCGGTGAGTTCTTCGTTGCCGAGCGCGAGACGGTCGAGTTCTTCTTGCACAACCTCGTTGCTACCGGTCAGAATCATACGGCGGCGGGTGTATACAGACTGACGCTGGATGTTGAGAATGTCGTCGTACGAGAGCACGTGCTTGCGGGCATCGAAGTTGAGCTCCTCGATGCGGGTCTGTGCTTTTTCGAGTGCGCGCGTAATCATCGAATTGAATATCGGTTCGTCTTCGGGAATTTTAAAGGTGCCCATCACACGCTTGATGACATCCGAGGCAAAGACCCGCATGAGCGAATCTTCGAGGGATACGAAAAACTGCGTCTCGCCCGGGTCGCCCTGGCGGCCGGAGCGGCCACGCAGCTGGTTGTCGATGCGCCGCGCTTCATGGCGCTCGGTGCCGAGGACGAATAATCCGCCCGCTGTTTTGACCGCCTCGTACTCTTCCGGCGTACCGGGATTTCCCCCGAGCTTGATGTCGACGCCGCGGCCGGCCATGTTGGTCGCGATAGTGACGGCGCCCTTGCGGCCGGCCTGTGCGATTATTTCTCCTTCCCGCTCGTGGTTTTTTGCATTCAGTATCTCGTGCGGGATTCCCTCCTGCTTGAAGTGCGCGCCGAGCATTTCGTTTTTCTCCACCGACACCGTGCCTACGAGAACGGGTTGACCTTTTTCGTGCAGCTCCTTCACCGTGCGCGCGATAGCGCGCATCTTTCCGGTCTCGGTCTGGAATATCAGGTCTTCGTCGTCCTTACGCTGGGCGGTGCGGTTGGTCGGAATGACGACCGTGTTGAGGCCGTAGACTTTGTAAAATTCTTCCGACGACGTGACAGCGGTACCGGTCATCCCCGCGAGCTTGTCGTAGAGACGGAAGTAGTTTTGGAACGTAATAGAAGCGAAAGTACGGCTCTCTTGCTGTATATGCACGCCTTCCTTGGCTTCGATTGCCTGGTGCAAGCCGTCGCTCCAGCGTCTGCCCGGCTGCATGCGGCCCGTGAATTCATCGACGATAACGACCTGCCCGTCGCGCACCACGTAGTCTTTGTCGCGGGTAAAGAGTGCTTTCGCGCGCACGGCGGTCTCCAGGTGGTGTACGTATTTGATGCCCGCGTCGGTATAAATATTTTCGATGCCGAGCGCGGCCTGCGCTTTCTCGATACCGGAGTCGCTGAGGGATATCTGTTTGTGCTTGCGGTCGAGCTCGTAATCCTCCTCCTCGTTGAGACCCGCGGCGATGGCGGTGAATTTGGAATAGAGCGATTCGGCATCGGCAACCGGCGCGGAAATAATAAGCGGTGTGCGCGCTTCATCGATAAGAATCGAGTCTATTTCGTCGACGATTGCAAAATGGTAGCCGCCCTCTTCCGGCAGACGCTGGCGGAGATTGTTGGCATCGTATTCGAGGTTGTCACGCAGATAATCGAAACCGAATTCGTTGTTGGTGCCGTAGGTGATGTCGGCGTGATACGACTCGCGGCGGGTGCACGGACGCAAAAAGTCATTCATGACTTTGAACGCACCGAGCGCGTCGCGCTCTTTGTCTTCCTCTGCGAGCTCCTGCGGCGGCACGTGTGCGGGGTCGTATATATATGAGGACTCGTGATTGATGACGCCTACCGAGAGGCCGAGCGCGTAATACACCTGCCCCATCCACGCGCCGTCGCGGCGGGAGAGATAGTCGTTGACCGTAACAATGTGCACACCTTTGCCGGTAATCGCATTGAGATACGCCGGAAGCGTTGCGACGAGAGTTTTTCCTTCACCGGTGCGCATCTCTGCGATGTCGCCGGAGTGCAATATCATGCCGCCGAGGAGCTGTACATCGAAGTGCCGCTGACCGAGAGTGCGGCGTGAAGCCTCGCGCACTGCAGCAAAGGCTTCCGGTGCAATAGCGTCGAGGGTGGCACCCTCCTCCAAGCGCTTCCTGAATTCAGAGGTTTTCGCCTTGAGAGCATCATCGGAGAGCGCTTTCATCGCCTCCTCGAATGCTCCTGCAGCCGCAATGACCGGCTGCGCGGCCGAGAGCGCAGGCGCATTGGTGTCGCCCAAGAGATTTTTCCAGAACGCCATATCGGACCATCCTACCGCAAATCCTCTCTCCACGCGATTTCCAATAAGAAAACGGCCTCCCTTGCGGGAGGCCGTTTTCGAAGCACTAGCGGTGCTTCTTTTTCTTTGCCTTCTTCGCTTTCTTTTTCTTTGCCATATAAATAGTTGTTTGAGTTCTAAATTCGACCCGCTCGTTGCGCCGAAGCGCAATGCGTCTTTACTGTTTCATTATTGCACTGACGCGCTCTTATGATGCATTTAGCGCTCACGAATGTGGATAAGTCATAATGTGCTCATTATGCCTTTTTGCGTCGTCACTCGGACGAAATAAAAAATTATTTTTATTTCGAATCCTCGCTAGCCGCAATAACCATTTCGCGCGGTACGGCACAATGCGGAGGACGGGTGCGAGCTCCAAGATGAAAGTCAATGTGAGTGCCGCCGCCCTCCGCGCTATGCCCTACCGGTATTTAGCGTAGCACTGCCGTATTGCACTGCAAGTCCTATAAAACGAAAACCCCGCCGTAAGGCGGGATTTACGCGACTTTCAATCGAGCCACACGATTACACGTTTGTGTAGCACTCACAGAAAAAGTATATCATGGTGCTCCCCGCCGGCAAGCTGTAATTAGCTGTTTTGCTGCACTATCGACTTGCCGCTCTGTACCTCTTGTATCAATGTCTCCGCTTGTGACGCGACGGCCGAGGAAATACTCTCCGAACTTTTGAGGGTGGCTATCGCATCGGCAGTATCCCCTTCGCCCTGGTAGGCAGCGGCGAGCGTAAAGTATCCCTGCGGGTCCTGCGGATTCGCTTTCACGTACGGTATCCATATTGCGACAATCTTTCCGTATTCTCCGGCGCTCGCATAGGCGGCGGTGACGCGGGTGTTCGCTGCCTGCCCGCTTGCAATCAACGGCGAGAGTAGTTGGTCGGCGAGCGCGCCCTGATTGTCGCGTATCGCACCTGCGGCATAGGCGAAGAGTGCGTCGGTATATTCCGGAGCGAGGTCGTAGGCCTGCTTGAACACGACAAGTGCCGCATCATTCTGATTGAGCGCTTCGTCGTTGAATCCTATCTGCATCAGTATCGTTTGTTTATCGGGTGAAAGCTGGTGTGCCAACTCGAGCGAGGTAGCTGCATCTGCGTAATCGCCGTAGGAGTCTTCGAGGATACCGAGAAAGAGCGGGAAACGCGCGTCGAGCGGAGACGCTTTTTCCTGCAGCGTCATTTGCTCTGCAGCAGTCTGGAAGAATTGCTGCTTGGTCGATACGTCTACCTGCGCGGTAGCTATCTGACTTGCCATCTGCACGAGCTGCTCGCGCGCTTCTTGCGTGCCGTAGGTGCCGTACGCAATCGCCTGCTCCATCAGCGCGAGATTTTGCGTTACACCCGCTTGCTGCGGCTCAAGCGCATTCAAGAGCGTGCGGTTTGCGGCAAGCGCGTTTGCGTTTACGAACCACGCCGTACCCCACACCAGGACTACGCATACTGCGGTGGTAATTACGAGAGCGCTCTTCGGCAGATATGAGCGCTGCGGCATGACGGGAGCGCCCGCGGCGTTGGAACTTCTCCACGCGATATAGGAAAGTGTAAACGCAAAGAGAATGTAGCTAGTGATGTTGTCGAAGACGAAGAGGTTGTGGAAGAAATATCCGCCGAGCAATCCGGTAATAATACTTTTTTCCGCCCAGGAGAATGCAGTATTTCTGCGCCAGAGCACCCACAGCGTCGCAGCAAAAATAGAAAGATATGCAAGCAACCCGAGCGTGCCGCCTGCGACCCACCAGTCGAAGATGATGTCGTGCACGCGGTCAAACCACGGCTCCTGCGCGTACATCTGCGGGTTGTAGTACTTGTCGAAGACAATCGCGTAGTTCTCCTGTCCCCAGCCCAGTATCGGACGCTCCTTTACGCCCTGCCACGCCATCTCGATGTTGAGAAGACGTGATTTGGTAGTGGAATCCTGGAGCGAAATGGTAGAGAGGCGGTTGAGTATCTCGACTCCTTTAATCACCGGCGTTTCGCGCGCAATCACGAGCAGCACGCCAAGCACGGCCACCGTAGCTACCGCACCTATCGCGATACGGCGTACGCGCTTCGACGCCTCCGGTGTGAATGCGTACATCACAAGTGCGAGGAGTACTCCGCCGATAAGACCGAGCGTGGTGCCGCGGGTGCTGGTGAACATAAGAGCAAGCGTGTCGAGTACGATTGCAGCGCTATACCACCATACAAACAGCGCACGTTTGCCTACCGGGCGCTCGGCGCGCATCTGCACCCACAAAAGCGCCGCGATAAAAATGTGGAAGAGCATGTACACGGCGAGATAGATTGGATTGCCGAACGTCGCGTCGATGCGCGAAGAAAAGTTGCCTACACCGCCGCCGCCGAGCGTGATGTCGCCTGCCACCTGCAAAAAACCGTAGAGCGCGACCACCATCGAAACGCACAGCGAGAGCTGCCAAAATCTGGTCCAGAGCTTCTCTGTAGTGAGAACGGAAGTGGCGACGAGCATAAGCGCGAGCAGGTGAATCAGAGTCACCCAGCCGTCCATACGCTCGTAATTGCTCCAGAAACTTTTGAATACGTTCACTCCCTGCGCGTCGGCTATCGCGATGATAAATACGAAGAGTGCAAAGGAGGCAAGAATCCACGAGCGGCGCGGGCGGTATTGCGGAGAGACCAGCGCGAGCGCGAGCCAGGCACCCGTTACAAGCTCGACTATCCCGCGGAAGAGAAAGTTCTTGCCGGTGATGTAGGGGAAGAAAAGCGAGGTGGTGACGATGAGACAGAGAAACGGGAGCGTGAATAGGCCGGTGATGACTATCCAGCGAAGTGACTTTTCGAGCGCACTCATGAGCGGGATTGTAGCACTTTTGTTTTATCGTGCCACAGCCTTCTGCTTGTGGAGGGCGGCCGCCAGATACGGAGAGAATGAATCCGGGCGTAAGAATTGCTCGTAGGTTTGCCGCGCCTGCAGCTGCATCTCACGGAAGCGCTCCGGCGGGCACGACGCATGGAATTTTTTGACCATCTCTCCGATGCGGTCCACATCCGTATAATCGACTATCACACAGAAGGAACGGTAATCGATTTTCTCTTGGAGAGGCAAGACACATTCGGTGTCGAGCAAAAGCGGAATACGCCCCATCGAAAGCGCTTCGTAGAAGCGGAATGAAATATTCGCATCGCCTTTGACACACAGCGCGTAATCGCAGTCATATAGATTGTCGACAAATTCTTTGCGCCACTGGGTACTACCGGCAGTATCTATGCGCCCGCCGAAAGTCTGCCGTGATAGGAGCGACGTCTGTATCCCCTTTGTACGCGCAAGAGATACAAGCGCACGCTCCCGGTAAAAAATACCCTTTTCCATCGCGCGATACTTGCTGTTTGAAAGTGCGCGCAGGCGCATCGGCAATTCTTTTACGTATGATTTCACACGAGTGCGTAGCGGAAGCTGCGCCCAGCCGACGAAACCTACCGACGGCACGTCGCTCTTTTCGCGCACTGCAAGGCGACCGGCGTAGTACGTTTCAAGTAAATCTTCTGCTGGAAGCGGCACAACAACGGCATCCGGTTCTGTGAGGAACCGGTATCCGTCGGCCCGCAAGAGACAACTCGGCGCGGAAGGCACAGGGCCGTGCACGTCGCCCGTATCGTCAATGAGAAGGGGTTTGCCGGCCGCGGCAGCTTCTTTGCTCATCGCATCGAGGACATCCGGCCGCGTCTGCGCGAGCCAGCGATACGTATGCGGGACGACATAAAAGTCAGCCGCATGCACGTCATCGACCAGTTTGAAATATGTTTTATCAAATCCGTGCAGCCGCCACGCGGCGGATTCGTACGGCGATTCTTTTTTAATGACCGGTCCGAAAAACGGATACAGAAGCGATATGTAACTACGGTCGCGCTGCATGAGCGCTTTGTTCAGATACAGCTTGACCGGTTTGGTTGGCATGCACGAAGTTTAGCTGACCCGGCCATGGTCATCCTCAAGTCTGACGATATCGTTCTCATCGAATTTTCCGTATGCAACCTCCACGATAACGCCACCCTTTTTTGAGGAGAGCCGGTGTACTTGCCCTTTACCGACACGGAACACTTCACCTTTACGTAAATCGAACCTTGTATGCTTTTTTCCTTCTCTGGTTTCAGCCAACGCATCGCCGAAGACAAGCAGCCACCATTCTTCCCGCTGCTTGTGATATTGAAGACTTAATCTGCTTTTTGGTTTGATGTAGATAGTTTTGAGATTCCAACCGTTCCCCGAATCCCATCCGTAGTATTCGCCCCAGGGGCGAATTGTCCTCGAAGCCGGCCGGCGCGCCGCGTTGACCATAGAGGAGGATGACTGTACTTTCCCGCCACGACCGACTCTGAATACCATTTTGATGCCGAGTTTTTTGCAAAGAATATATTCGGGAATATTTTTTGCGAACCGGTCGCCGCCGTTCGCAAAGATTGCGGGCTTGAGTGCCTCGAGTGCGCGGCACACGCTGCGGTCCGCATCATGTTTTGCATGCTTGGTGACGACGACCTTATCGACGTACGGGAACGCACGGATAATTTCGGCGCGTTCCTGCTCATTCATAAACACGTATCCTTTCTTTGTCTGCAGCCAATTGTCGTTATTGAGAATAACGACGAGCTTATCGCCGAGCGCGCGGGCTTCCTTGAACATACGTACATGACCGATATGCAGCGGGTCGAAGCCGCCGGAAACCGCGACCCAACACACCGGACGGGCAGAGGATTTTTTGCCGACTACCATGGAAGCACTATTATAGACACGGGTGACCAGTTTGGCATAGGCATGCTGTAGCGCGTGTTCCGACGGACATGCTACAGTATGGCCATGAAAACCGCCTTGATTACCGGCATCACCGGTCAGGATGGTTCGTATCTGGCGGAGTATCTGCTCTCCCTCGGATACCGGGTGTACGGTTTTGTCCGTCCGGCGGCGCTTGACCCGAGCGAGAAACTCGAAGATTTCATCGGAACAACTCCCGTAACCCTCATCTACGGCGATTTGCGCGACCTTTCTTCTATAGAGAAAGTCCTGCGCGATACAAAGCCTGACGAGATATACAACCTTGCCGCGCAATCGCACGTCGGTGTTTCTTTCAAGGCGCCTGATACCACGTGGGAGATAAACTACTACGGCGTCGGAAGGCTCGTACATGCGATGCTGCACGAGGCGCCGAAGGCACGCCTGTACCAGGCCTCGACGAGCGAAATGTTCGGCGCCTCCCCTGCTCCGCAAAACGAGCAGACACCGTTCAAGCCTGTCTCACCCTACGCGGAAGCCAAGACCCGTGCGCACACGGATTTCATCGTCGGCTACCGGCAGAGCGAGCATATGTGGAATGCCTCCGGAATTCTCTTCAATCACGAGTCTCCGCGCCGCGGAAAGAAATTCGTGACGCGCAAAATTACCATCGCTCTCTCCAAAATAAAACTCGGCTCAAAGGAGCCGCTCGAGCTGGGAAATCTCAATGCGAAACGCGACTGGGGCTTTGCAGGAGATTATGTGAAAGCCATGCACAAAATACTGCAGCTTGATACCCCGCAGGATTTCGTGATCGGTACCGGCGAGTATCACTCTGTCCGCGATTTCGTGAATGCCGCAGCAGACGTACTGCAGATGAAACTCACCTGGGAAGGAACGGGTCTGAACGAAGTCGCCAAGGACACAGCCGGCAAGACGATTGTGCGCGTGAATCCGGAATTCTTCCGCCCGCAGGAGACGAGTGACTTACTTGCAGACCCAACGCGCGCGCAAAAGGTTCTCGGATGGAAGCCGACCGTCTCATTCGGTGAACTTGTCGAGATGATGGTCAAGAGTGATTACGACCATCTCAAGCGGCACGCCTAGCAATCTCGTATGCGCGCGCAGTGTAGAGCAATGCTCACCAACTTGAGACCGAAGACTGCGGAGGATTGGTTCGTATGGTGTTTCGCACTCTCGACCTTCGTCGGGGTCTGGTATGCGCTGCCGATGCTCAATATCATCAAAGATACGAGCGGATTTTCCGGCGGCGTGTTGCGCTCGATAGAGGCCCATTCGCTTCTGCCCAACGTCTTGGATTACGGCACGGTTACCTTCTATATCTGCTACGCGGTTATCGCGGTCTTTCTCGCACTCGCGCTTCCCTTCTACCACTTCAGCGTCGAGGCGATGAAAAGCGGGCTTTTGGAGCACCCTGAATACATCTACGCCATTTCGCGTGCGGTTTCAGCTTCCGGTGTCGCGATACTGCTCCTGTACGTATATCGCTTTTTGAAAGAAGAAGTCGAAAACCCGCTCTATCGTCTCGCTATCATCACGAGTGTGTTCGGGAATATTCTCGTCGCAGCGCTCACACGCAGCGGAAAAGTATGGGTGCTCTCGACCGTATTCGGCACGGCCGCGGTCATCGTTTGTCTGCGGAGTCTGCGCAATGAGCAACTTCCGGGTAAAAAAGCCGCACTCTCCCTCTTTCTTGTGGCGCTCGCTGCCGCGAATTTCATACTTACCGCACTCTACGGAATCGTGCTTTTTATATTTGCGTATTTCTACCGGCGGCCCGGCGAGTGGAAGAAGCTGGCGATGTACGCACTCGGTGCCGCGCTCATCTTTATAGGCATTACCGCCCTCGATTATCAAAATCTCTACAACCTCGTTGTTGTTATATTCACCGGATACCATCCGCTCCTTACCTCACAAGCAACCGCCCATGTGCAACTGTCGTTCTTTCCTTCGCTTGGAATTCATTTCGTACAACTTCTTGAAATCTACCCGCTGGTTCTGCTCCTTATACTATTCGCACTTTGGCGCGGTATCGCTCACAAACGTCTCTTATGGGTCGGTATTATCGTTGCGGTAGTGTATTTTCTGATTATCTCGTTCGTGGGCAACTGGTATAGCGACACCGCGACTTACATGCGCTATCTCTACCCGCTAGGGTTTCTTTTCATCCCGATTCTCGCGGCACTCAAACCGCCGCCGCGAAGCGTAACAATAGCCGCTATCGCTCTCAACACAATCATTTACCTCTACACCATTATTCTTCTCTCCATACCCGCTACATATAACCTCGCCGCGAACGCGATAATCGACACCTATGGCTCAAGCAACGCCATATTCGAAAATCATATTTTTGAGCTTGACCTGCCTATGAACAAACAATCCTACGCGCTTCTGGATTCCCAGAATTGCGCGACAAAATGTCAGAACGCACTTGCCGCAACCGTCGACATTCCCTTTAAACCTATCGTAGAAACTATCTATAGCACCTCATCCACCGAAGCGCTGCCGCGGCTCGTCATCGTAGAGACGCCGCTTACCTACTGCGGCAAGGTGCTGCTTTCGGTACCGGGAGGCACTCCTACACAACACTATATCGACATCGAATACGGACTCGGTACGTATCTTGACCCGTCATTCTATACGCTGCACGCGCTCGGCAAACATATTTTTGTCTATGACCGCTCTGCATGCCCGTCACTTGTGGTCCCCGAGGACACGCCGGACACGGACACGCTATGAGACATTTCATCGACCGACTCTATTCTCATATCGTCGTACGCTACATCATCTCGGGCGCAACGGCAGCAATCGTCAACCTGCTAACCTTTACGGTGCTCTGGCACCTGGCAGGTATTCATTCGGTAGTTGCTTCGGCGGCGGCGGCTTGCGTCGCATTTATCGTAAGCTTTTTTATGCAAAAATATTTCACGTTCCACCAGCGCGTCCCTATCGACCTGCGGCAGCTGGTACGTTACCTTCTGGCATTCGTATTGAATCTCGGGCTGACTGCCTTGCTCTTTTCTCTCTTCATTCAGCAGATACCGTTCGCGCTCTTTGACCAGTTCCTCGCCGCAGGTCTCACCGCAACGGTTAGTTTTTTTGTGTACCGCCGGTTTGTATTTCAGGAAGCGGCGCGAAGTGATACCGCCATCCAATCATAAATATCCCGACGAGAGCCGCGAACACTTCCTTGTAGTCGGCACTACTCACTCCCTTCTCGCGGTCAACGAAGGTGAACGGGAAACCGACGATGCGTAATCCGGCTTTCGAACAGTATGCGAGTATCTCGCTGAGGTAGATAAATCCTTTGTGCTCCTGTGGCATGCGCACGATGAGCTTGGCCGCACGCAAACTATAGAAACGGTACCCGCTCGTATAGTCCGTAATGCGCCAGTCTATCAGGGTGCGTGCGAGCAGATTCGCGAGCCGGCTCAGCAGACGCCGTTTGAGCGGCCAGCCGACGATTTTGCCGTCAGGATAGCGCGATGCAATCGCGACATCGGCATGCGCAAGGCACGCGATACCTCGCGGTAAGTCGTGCGGTGCATGAGAAAAATCCGCATCCATCTCTATGTAGGCGTCGTACAGGATGCCGCTTTGAATGCCGTGCAAGAGTCCGTCGCGCACCGCGCCGCCGCGACCGTCCTTCTTGGAGCGGATAATATATTCAAATCGCGCTTTTTTCCCTTCCGGCAGCGATGCCGCGAACCGCTCAAGCTCAACGGGTGTACCATCGGGACTGTTGTCGTCGACGACACACACAAAATACTCTGGTCCAGTTTCCAGAATTTCCCCAACAAGACGCGTTATATTCTCGCGTTCGTTGTACGAAGGAATAGTAATGAAATATCTCATTGTGAATCTCAAAGAGTCGGCGTATTGTATCGCCCCGCCGGGACGCTGACAAACCTTGGAAACAATACGGGCCTGTGGCGCAAAAACGATTACGAGGCTACCATACGAGCACATGGTGGAGAAATCCCAGAATTATACGGTGCGGGTCTTGCGTTGGAGCGAGAAATACTTCAAGACCGATATGGTCTACCTCGCCTCCGGGGGCTTTTGGCTGTTGTTCGGACAAGTCGGGGCGCTTGTCTTCTCGCTCGGACTCGCGATTATATTCGGTCATTACGCCGCGCAGGATACCTACGGCAACTACAAATACATCATCTCGCTGAGCAGTCTCCTGGGTATTTTCTCCCTTTCAGGTTTGAGCACGGCAGTGACCCGCTCCGCCGCGCGCGGCGACGAAGGAGCGCTGCGGCAAGGTTTTGCTTTGAACATCCGGTACGGCGCAGGCATTGTGGTTTCCGGTCTCATTGCGAGCGCGTACTACTTCTACACCGGCAATACGTTTGCCGCCGTCGGCCTTGCGCTCGCCGCGGTTACGCTCCCGTTTATCAACGGCTTCTCTCTGTACGATTCGTTCTTGACCGGCCTCAAAGAATTCCGTCTTGATGCGCTGTACTCTCTCGGGTCGCTCGCCTTCACGACGATTGCACTTGGAATTACATTACTGTTTTTCTCACAACGCGCCATTATTCTCGTCGCCGTATACTTTATTACAAATCTCGCCTCCGATGCGCTTTGGTACATGCTCTCGAACCGGCGGGTGCGTAATACCAAGAATGATCCGGAAATGCTTACATACGGATTTCATCTCAGTCTTATGAGCGTCATCGGGGCGATCGCCGACAAAATCGACTCTATCGTTATATTTTCCTTTCTGGGACCCGTGCAACTAGCAGTCTACAGTTTTGCGATTGCAATACCCGAACAAATCAAGGCGGTCGTGAAAAATATCGTTCCTCTCTCGATGCCAAAATTCGCCCAACGATCGATAGCCGATATAAAAGAAACAATATGGGGACGCGTTCTGCTGCTCGGTATCGCCATTACCGCGACGGTCGCGGTCTATATTCTGATTGCTCCGTTCCTTTTCCGATACCTCTTCCCGGTGTATTTGGATTCCGTCACGTATTCACAATTTTATGCGCTCTCTCTTATCATGAGTTTCATTACGCCCCTGTCGAGCGTGTTCCAGGCACATAAGAAAACAAAAGAACTCTACATCTTTTCCAATGTACCCGCGGTTATCATCATTATTTCGCTTCCGATACTTACCTATATGTATGGGATTGCGGGTGCGGTTGGCAGCCAGATACTCTACCGGATGGCGACGGCCGCGACGGCCTTGTTCTTATTCTGGAGGATGGAGGATTAGCGTCCAAGAATCTTTTTTGCGACTTTTTTTGCTCTGTCGGTAAGCGTCGGATTCTCATTACTAATCGCGAAGGCGCTCTGGCGGATTTTATATAGCGAGAGGCCCTCTGATTCGAGCGTCTTTCCGTTTGCTTTTGATATCACCATATAGCGCTGATTCAAGGGATTAACCTCTATAGTTTCCGCCTCAATATCGGGATTTGCACGGTTCCAATTATCCCATGCGAGATGTTCGCCCCAATCGCCCTCGTGTACGTCTTTTGGGTCCTTCCAATCGTCCCAATAGATAACCACCCCGGGTCTAAGGAGCGGCTTTACGAAATCCAGAAGCTCGATGGTTGATTTATAGATATCAACATCAATGTTAATAAAAATGACATTATCAATCTTTTTCCGTATGTCTTCCGTCAAAGATTCCGAGAAGAAACCGTCAACAAACCGTATGCGCGAGTCTTGCGCCATATGAATACCGCGCAACTTTTCGAGGACGATATCTTTTGCGGACGAATACTTCCCCGCCATGTGCCGCGAGGGTGCCCAGACACCGTGTTCTTCTTCCGGCAATCCCTGCCACGAATCGAATCCGATAAGCGTCGAGTGTTCATGCGTTTTTTGTATGCGCTTTGCCTGCCAGACAAATGTCTGACCGACGTATACTCCGAATTCAAGACAGCTTCCCCCGCGGGGAAATATTTGATGTGCGAGCTCAAAAGAATCCTTAAAAACTTTAATCATGGTATCTATGTAGGAGCATGGTACAGCATCGCCGATTCCAGTCCAAACTCGCAACTCGAGGAAAACGGAGGGCCTTTTGAACAATGGGGTTATCTGCTAGGATGTGCCCGATGCAAAGGCGTATGAACGTACTCGTTGTTGGCGGCGCAGGATATATCGGCGGGTCCGTTACCGATATTCTCACCGAAAGAAAAATCCCTTGTACCGTCTACGATAATCTGCTCTACGAGCAGCATTATTTCAAGCCGGTGAATTTTATCTTCGGCGACGTGCGGGATACGAAAAAATTGAAAAAACTGTTGTCCCAGTATACGCATGTGATATGGCTTGCGGCAGTCGTCGGTGACGGTGCGTGCCAAATCAACCCGAAAGTAACGACGGAGATTAATGAAAATGCCGTGCGTTGGCTCAGCAAGAATTTTAAAGGACGAATCGTATTCCTCTCAACCTGTTCGGTATACGGCGAGAACAGGAGTGAAGCGAATGAGGACACTGAGCCGAATCCCCTGTCGTTGTATGCGAGTACGAAGCTCGCCGCGGAAAAAAGCCTCGCTCAATCCAACGCTGTTATTTTTAGGCTCGGAACCGTTTTTGGTATCTCGGATCTATTTTCACGTCTTCGTATGGATCTCGCCGTCAATTACATGACAGCGCGCGCGGTTACCCAAGGAGGACTGACCATCTACGGCGGAGAACAGTGGCGGCCTTTTATACATGTATACAACGTCGCTGAGGCAATCGTTAACGTCCTCAATAAGCCGGTTCTCGGTATCTACAACTTAGCGACAATGAACTACCAGATAGACACGCTCGGAAAAGAGATAGCAAAAATTACAAAGTGTAAGGTGTCGTATACGGATTCAAAATTTGAGGATACACGAAATTACTTCGTAAGCACCAAAAAGGCGAAGAAGGCGGGTCTGCTGAAGTTCAAAAAGAGCTTACCCATCAGCCACGGCGTCAAACAGATTAGTGACCTGGTCTCTAAGGGAAGAGTCAAATATACGGACGCCGATGTATATTATAATGAACGGTACGTCCTTAAGCTCAACAATGAAGAACGATTTACATAAACCGACCGTCATCGAAGGAGGTCTCGCGACAGACGATCGCGGCCAGCTTTCCTTTGTGAATGGTTTCGGATTTGAGAATATCAAGCGCTTCTACGTGATTGAGAACTTCTCACTCGATACCGTGCGCGCATGGCACGGACACATGAAGGAAGAAAAGTATATCTTCGTTGTCTCCGGTTCCGCTATCGTAGGCGCCGTGGAACTGGACGACACGAAAAATCCTAACAAAGAAAATCCTGTCGCGCGGTTCGTACTTTCGGCCCGCAAACCTGCTATGGTGCATATACCCGGCGGCTATGCTAACGGCATTAAATCGGTTGAACCCGGTACCAAAATCATCGTTTTCTCGACTGCGACAATGGAAGAGTCTAAGAACGACGATTACCGCTTCCCGCACGACTACTGGGGCAAAAAGGCCTGGGAAGTGGAGCACCGATAAGTCATGAAAAAGGTTTTGGTCCTTGGCGCAACCGGAATGTTGGGCTCGGCCGTATATGACGTACTGAAAGATACGTACGAGCTTGTTCTCAGTGTTCGCGACAACGGGAAAGTAACCCTGCTGGAAACGGCCTACGGCGGCACTAAAAAACATCGCACCGTAGAATTTGATGCTTCAAAAGTAAGTTCGCAGAATACCCCATATTACCGGGATTTTCTGCGCAGCGTAGGCGCAATCGACTATGTTATTAACGCTATCGGCATCACTGCGACATTTGCAGAACATGACCCCACCCTCACCTACTTTATCAACGGCAAGTTACCTCATATTCTTGCCGACACCTTTGGTGAAAAACTGATTCACATCGCAACAGACGGAGTATTTGATGGTGTGGAAGGATATCCGTACACTGAGCATTCGACCAAACATCCGGTGGGCATATACGCGGAATCCAAAAGCTTGGGTGAACCGGCCAACTGCCTGACCCTACGTACATCAATCGTGGGACCCGAACTCGAAGGCGCTACGGGGCTACTGGAATGGTTTCTGGAGCAAAACGGCAAAACCATTCATGGATTCACGAACCATGTGTGGAACGGTATTACGGCGAAAGAATTCGGTAACATTTGCGACCGCATTATGTCGCAGGCGAAGCGATTTCCCCGCACCGGGCTCTATCATGTGTTCTCCACAACGGTCTCAAAATATGACATGCTCTGTGCTTTCAAAGAAAAATTCAAGGTCGAGTGCGAGATTATTCCCGACGATACGCAAAGCCGCAACCGTACACTCGCAACCATCTATACGGTGAATGCGGACCTGAAGATACCGACTTTCAAGGAGATGATTGCGGCACTCTAAGAGCGGAACCGTTCGTTAAATATCTTGCCGCGGATATCCCAGCTGAAACGCTCTCCGGCATACGTGCGGGCTTTTTCTCCCAATATCCGGCGCTCTTGCGCGCTCATGAGAGAAACCCGCTCAAGCGCATCTGCCAGATTCGCGGCAATAGTATCGGGTTTGATGAGAATGCAATATTGTACAAACTCCTCCCGCATTTCATCTATCGGGCCGATTTGCGTTGCAATGGTCGGGATTCCCGTCGCGAGATACTCGGCAAGTTTGCCCGGAAACGCATATTCGGTAATCACACTGCTCGGCCGGGGAATTACGACGACGGAAGAATCTGCAATGAGCCGAAATGCTTCTTCGTGGGAGACGTTGTGATGCATGGTCGTTACTCTGTTGAGACCGGTATCGGAGAGAAGCTGTTCTAATTCCGTGCTGTCACCGCTGATAATGAGATTCAAGCGCAGAAGTATTCCTTTCTTGAGTACGCTAGCTGCGGCCTCAATAAGGTACGGCAATCCCTGGTACGCACGCGTATTGCCCATATAGCCGATAACCAATTCCTTCTCTTCACGCGCGCGCGAAGAGGCATCGGGCACCTCAGCGATATCTACCCCTCCGTATACCAGTACCCACCCTTTTGATATCGACGCATAGTAGTTCAAGAGTTTTTGCGACATAACAAATACGCTGTCGTAAAAACGTAAAAGCGTGCGCACCTTCCATTTCATATAAAAGTATCGGAACCGGCCTATTTCACCGCTTGCATATAATTCCTCAAATCCCATGCCGTGTATCTCATCCGCGATTTTCACTCCACAGAGATATTTGAGCAGCACCGGCGCAAGAAGTCCGCTCTGGCCGGCGGTGAATATGTGAGTTATGTGGTTTTTCTCTACGATGTGTTTGAGAGCGCGCAATTTTCCCATCCCCTTCCCGCTAGGATACGGAATAAAAATGTCTCTGAACTCCTCCGGGACACTGTGCGTGCAGACGAAAAGTGTATGCTCCTTTTTAATCTGTCGGAACATGTAACACAAATGCTGCGGAGTGCCGCGTTGAGGATTCGCCAACGGAATATTGGCGAGAAAGAGTACGGTACTCATAGTATTCCAAAACTAGAACCAATTCGTGATTTGACTACGGATGCAATTGACGACAACATTCGATGCTTCGAACCCTTCGTTAAGGTCGTACCGTGCAGTGTAAGGCTCTTTCGTAATCGTCTCGACGGAATCGACGATGTTATCGGGGTTCATGCCCGCGATTATATGTCCCCCCGCTTCAACGGTCTCAGGACGCTCCGTTGTCATACGCAACGACACGACGGGAACTTTGAAAAACAACGCCTCTTCTGGCGGGGTACCTGAATCAGACACGATGCAAAATGCGTTCGCCTGCAGCTTGTTGAAATCGTAATAGCCGAGCGGGGCCATAATTTCTACACCGTCCGGAATCCGGAGGTCACCAAGTTTACTTTTTGTGCGCGGATGCATCGGATACACTACTTTTTTACCGAATTTCTTCGCCATTTTTCCGAATGCTTCCATAAAGCCTGCGAGGTACACCGGGTTGTCTACGTTTTCACTGCGGTGTGCTGTCGCGAGGATATATTCTTTGGGCTCAAGTTTCAGACGCTTGAGAATATCGCTTCCGTGAATTTGAGTTTCAAACGCACGCAACACTTCGAATGTGGGATTCCCCGTCACGAAAATCTTCGAGGGATGGATATTTTCCCGGATGAGGTTGTTACGTGCATAGTCATTGAAAGGCAAAAGAATGCTGCTTAAGTGATCGATGAGCATGCGGTTACGCTGCTCGGGCATACGTTTATCGTAGGCTCGAAGGCCCGCTTCCATGTGGAATGTTTTGATGCCGCGCTGCGATGCCGGCAGGATGGAGAGCGCACTGAATGTATCACCAAGTAACACGAGTGCATCCGGCTTTTCTTTTTCAATGACGGCGTCGCTTTTTAGGATAACGTCCGCGACTTCTTTTGCGTAACTTGAGGTATCAATGCCAAGCTCATAATCGGGCTTACGAAGTTTTAAATCTCTAAAGAAAAAATCCTTCAATTCCGGAGTGAAATTCTGCCCCGTGTATACCATGACGTGCTCAAAGTTCAGCTCGTCGAGCTTCTTTAGCGTTGACCACATTTTGATGATATCGGGCCGTGTTCCCAGAATGGACATTACTTTCATAGTGATGGAGGAATTAGAGCGAATCGTCGGTAACGGGATAATAGGTCACTCTAACATCCGGAAGCGGGACCATGAAACGCATCCCCTTGTCGACGTAGCCGCCGCACTTTGCCATAATCTCATTGAAAAAAGTCCAGGCGAACACGAGCACATAATCGGGTGGTTCACTACTCAGCGCCTCGCTACCTCGTATGGAAAGATGCGATCCGGGTGTCGCATATCCCTGCTTGGCCGGTGCATCGTCGACCATGTATTCGAGATGGCGACTATCAATACCACAGTACTGGATGATGGTATTCGCGCGTCCGGACGCCCCATACCCTGCGATAGTCCGGCCTTTTGCCCGCAAGCGGGTAATCAGATCCATAAGTGCATGCTTGCGCTCCTTGCACTTGGCCGCGAACTTTGCGTACGTTTCCGGCTTGTCGTATCCGAAGGCGAGTTCATTTGCCCTGAGTGCCGTCACGCGGGAGGAGATTTCTTTGCTGTAGCGGCTGCCGTTTTTGCATGCGTAATACCGGATTGAACCGCCGTGTATGGGAATGGGTTTTATATCGAAAATGGTCATCCCGTGCCGGGCGAGGTGGTTTTGAAGCGCGATGAGCGAATAGTAGTAAATATGCTCGTGATACATCATGTCGTATTGCATACCTTCGATTATTTTCCCAAGATAGTGAACTTCGAAAATAAAGACTCCGTCATTGGCGAGCACTTCCGTTACAGCCTCCGTGATGCCGTTGATGTCGGAAATGTGTGCAAACGTGTTATTTGCAAGCACGAGGTCGGCCTTACCGAACCGTTCGACAATGTCTTTAGCTACACGAACATTGAAAAAATCGTTAATAAGATTGAGACGAGGATCCTTGACTGTTTCAACGATATTCTTGGCCGGGTCAACACCTACCGCCGTACCGACGCCCTGATCGGCAATGGGCTTTAAAAGAACCCCGTCATTGCTTCCGAATTCCACTACAACGGAATCCTTCGGTTCGGCAAGAAATCGCGCAACGACCTCCGCAGCGTACTCCGCAAAATGATCGCGCAGTGTCTTGATTGCGGATGAGAAATAGAAATCGTGAGCGAACAATATTGCGGGGTCGATTTTGTCGACGACCTGTACCGCATAACAACGCGTACAGAAGCAGATACGAAGGGGGTATTTCTTTTCGCCAGCGAAATCCGCCCTCTTGAGAAATCCTCCAGCAATTGCCACTTCTCCGAAGTTGATGACCTCTGCGAGATTTTTCTCTCCGCAAAACGAGCACGGTATATCTGCAATATTCCTAGCCATATTCTTGCCGCTCAGAGTACAAGAAACCTGCGACAAGTCAAAGCAAAAAATCCCACAGTTATTGGACAATACTCGTATTTAGAAAAGTGAGAATCTCCCGCCCTCGTTTTTCCCATGTGTATTGCGCGCCTTCTTTCTGTGCTTGAGCGATAAGGGTAGCCCGGAACGATTGGTTGTTTTGCAATTCACGGATCGCGTTTGCCCACGCTTCAGGGTTTTTGTAGTCGACGAGGAGTGCAGTTTTATGGTCCGTCAGCACTTCGCGTATCGCGACTGTGTCCGCGGCAACGATAGGCCGGCCGGAGATGAGGTAGTCGAACATTTTTGTCGGAGCGTTGCCGATGCGTGCTCCTGCCGCGGGTATGAAAAGGATATCGGATGCAAGTAGGTATTCGGCCACGGTGTCTTTTGATGCCCACGGGATGAATCGCACACGCTCGGCAACACCGAGGCTTGCGGCAAGCGTCTCGTGCTCTTTCGTCTCGTCAGGACTTTTCTTGCCGACACCGACAAAGAGCGCACCCTCCGGCATCTTCGGCATCGCGGCGACGATATCTTCGATGCCGTATGAATCATTGTTGCCGGTTTTGGTGAGGTTGCCGGTATAGCAGAGAACGAGCGCATGCTGGGGCAAACCGAATTTTGTGCGCAGTTCGCTTGGCGATTCTTTTATTTTTGTAAACCGCTCCGGCTCCGCGGCAGCACAGTAGGATACGGTGACGTTTTTGTTGAGGGTGCGGTAGTACCCGGCGAGTGCGTGTGTGATGGCGACAACTCCGTGTGAATGCCGTGCGAGCGTGTCGCCGAGGAATTTATTGCGCGTCCCGACGAGTACAGCGTGTGCTTCGAAGAAAACGGGCTTGCGGAGAATCCAAGCAGAAAAAAGAGCGGCCGGAGTGACGTACGCATCGCGCACGTACACGATGTCTGTTTGTTTCCGACGTTTCCATGCCTCACGCATCAACTCGAGATTGGAGAGGATTGTCGCAAACTTAGAATTGTCCGATTCTGCCCCGTACTTGTAGCGATTACTCGCTCCCTTGAGGGAAATTATTTCGAATGTGTTAGTCAGTCCGTACTTGATTCTGAAACGCGACAATGACTCGGAGGTTGCCGCTCCGTCGTCGGAGCTTACGAGCGTTACGTTTGCTCCAGCCACTGCAAGCGCAGCACACGTCTTCACCGTGTTGTACACATTTGCTTTCTCCGAGCTAAATGTGAGACGCGAAAGGTAGAGAATTTTCATGCAAATGGAAATTGTGCGCGCAGGCGCTCAAAGCCGGCTAGCGGCTCTTCCGTACTACGCGGCGAGCCTTGCCGCTGTTTGAGCACTCGCTCCTGGAGATACCAGAGGAATAAGTCCGCCTCGCCGAATGCGCGCTCCATTCCTATTGCTTCGCGGTACGCGCGCAAATATCCCGCTATGTCGCCTTTTGCGTCCGAGCGCTTGAGTAAATGAAACATATCAAACCCCGCTATCCCCTGCGGCATATACCAATCAGTGTCGACAAAAGCCACCGCCTTGCTTGATACCAGCACATTGTCTTGGGTAAGGTCACCGTGCTGCGGCAAAAGCATGACTTCCGGCGTCGTACCGAGCCGCTTGAGCATATCCCCGAACGCGCTGTGCTCTTCGGAAGAAAGTTTGAGTTCGCTCAATAGTTCCTCTGCGCATGTCCGGCTGTCTTTCGGTACAGAATTTTTGGCGGTGGATTTTGCAAAGCCGATATAAGCGGCAACGATGCGATCGATGTCGCCTGCTGTCGCTCTGACCCCTGGTACGGCGGTCTCGATGCTGTATGCGATACCGTCGACTTCTCCTGCCCACAGCGGGTGCGAAAACAAGGCGACATTGATACGGGCAAGGTCCTGCAAATTCCTGAATCCGTGCGCGATGACGGCATTATCGCGTGCTGCACGCACGGTCTTTATGACAAAGCGCGGCTCTCGTCCGTTGCCGACGAAGACGAAAAACAACACCTTCGGATTCGAACGGGTAGGCGAACCGGCGGTATTAAATTTAATAAACGAAAGCGCTAATGTGCCGGCTTCCGGGGCGTGCTCACGTACGATTTCTTCCAGTACTTCATTCATACGCGCGTGATGATGTTGAAGCTGAAAAAGAAATACCGGTAGATGCGCAGTGCGAACGGAATGCGCAACAGCCAACCGGCGCGCAGAGAAGTCAGACGTCCGAGCATAAAGGAAAGCGCGCGCAGGTCCTCGTACGGTGTGACGATGCGCGGCAAATTGTATCCGGGATACGGAAGGAAAAATTCGGTCTTGGAAAATCCAGCTTCGCGCAAAAGTTTCTTGTATCCCCTTTTGCTGTAGGTATACGTCTTGTACGGTGCGCCCTGCCGCATGCGTGCGTACCATCGTGCGAGAAAACGCGGCATAAAGCTCGTCCAGAGTAGTCCGCCGTGGTCGGCTCCGTGCATATAGACGAACGAATAGCGGTTCTCAATGCCGATGTAGAGATAGCCGCCGGGCTTAAGTAATTCCTTGCATTTGCGCAGCGCGGCAAGTTGCCCTTCGCGCCCGTTCTCATACCGGTCACTCATACCGACCCACTCCAGCACGCCGTTCATCGCGATAAGGTCGAAGCTCTGCGGGGCAAGCGGCGCATCGAATAAATCGCCGACAAAAAGCTCGACATTGGAGAGCCTTTCCTGCTCAAGCCGCTTCTTGATGAAGCGCATGCGCACGAGCGACTGGTCGAAGGCAACAACCTTTTTGGCAACACGCGCGAGCGGAATCGTATTACGCCCCAGTCCCGCACCGGTATCAAGCACCGTCCACTCCGGGCGCAGCGGAACTTCAAAACGCCAGTCGGCGTTGCCGTCGTGAAATGCCACGTCGAGCCGGTGTTCAAACTGCTTCCGGAATGCCTCCCACCCCTCTGTTTCAATCACGCGGACGGCTTCTTCCATCTCGCTCTCCGGTACCTTGCCCCAATAGCGGTTCTCGTTGTAGAGCGGAATACCCTCCACGGTCTTGAGCGGTGCGCGCTTCGGCATAATGAGGGAATCCTACCGCAGGCCAGGCTCTTCTGCGAGTCAGCCCCGCGCTGTAAACCGCCCAAGCTGTGCGATGCCTTTGAATTGCGCAAAGGTCGTGTCGCTACTAATCCCGTTGCGCTTCAGCGTGTACGGCCCATCGTGCGGCTGCACCCGGCCATGCGCTGTCGTATACGCAAAACTGATACCCGCGCGGGCGACCGCCTGCTGTGCGCTTTCGTTATGCCGCCCCTTCGGGTAGGCAAAATGCGCACATGTTTTGCCGAGCAGTGTCTCGATGTACGATTTCGATTCGCGGACTTCGCGCTCAGC
>Ga0207112_1018_pt3 | contig 31122 bp, 22 predicted proteins | sample Alteio_BWMinHeat_72_FD_153549 | JGI IMG/M metagenome (GOLD analysis project Ga0207112, IMG submission 153549) | Enriched cells from forest soil in Barre Woods Harvard Forest LTER site, Petersham, Massachusetts, United States -... | ecosystem: Environmental > Terrestrial > Soil > Temperate forest >...
CCCGTTGCTGTCCGTCACCGAGGCAATGCTGGCGGATATGTCCGGCCACCCCACTACCACCACGTTAAGATTGCCGGCGGTTTGCGCGCTGGTAAACGGAACGCCAACCGAACTTCGGTTGAGGGGCACGGGAGCACTGCTATTGACCTGAACGAAGCTGACCTGCCCCGAAGCCAGCGCCGGCAGCAGAAGCCACGAAAGCAGCATCGCGAACTCGGACAAAAGTTTGACGCTCTTCAGAAGTCTCACGTACGTATCACTTGCTTTCACAGTATTGGCCTCGCGGGTTACGGATGTGCTGCTGAACATGAAATGGGGAGATGTGATTGCTAACATTGAGAGGCGCAAGCCGGAAACCGCTTGCTGGAATCAGAGTCGATTCGTCGGTGTTTGCTTCCTCGGTCGAGCCGGCGACAAAACTGCGCCCAGCGTTGTGGACGCCCAAATAACGAAGTTGAAAGCGACCGGCCACTGCTCCCACTAACCGTAGCAGCCAGGATCGCGCCCGGGAATAGCACCTTTGGGTCATCGCTTGATACCCGCGGTTCATTGGGCCTTGACCGTCATCGTCGCCTTATCTCAACCCGATTTCTTCTATGCGTTGGACTCAACCTCGAGCGAGGAGTTGCCCACAAGGCTGACTCTCTGTCCCTTGCTCCACAGGTTGTTCACTGAAAACTCCGGGAGGCCTGGCACTTTTGCCGAGACTCCCGGCGAACGTAATCTGGATCACGTGTTAAGCCGCTGACGGAGCAGGTTGACGCTGCTCTTAGTGGACATGCATCTCCTTGCGCATGGGCAATGCCGACTCGGTTACGTGCTTCCTTTGGAATACGTAGCGCGGCGTGGGCACTCGCTCGGGATGCAGCTCGACGTTGGCAATCGGAGCCGCCGCCCCTGAAACCTTTACCCAACTCGCGAGCGACGGAGTTCCGGCCTTGTTAACCAGGAACAACATGTAGTAGCCCGGAGGAGCAATGTTCGAATTCGGAGGTTCGCTGACGGTGAGGTTGCCCGAACCGGTCGTGAACGACAAGCCAACGTAACGCTGGTCCATGTCGAATGAATGGGTGACGGAGCCGGCCTTCATGAGAACCACGGAGCCGATGCTGGCCGCGTCCGGAGTTGCCAGGTTGAACGAACCGCCGTACCCGACCCCGGTTGGAGCGTTGGCGCCGATGGTGGGCCTGGTGGCGAGACTGCCATCCGAATTAAAGAGATACGACGGCTGGTAGATCTCGATATGGTTTTCGAACACGCCCTGCGCCGGATTACCACCGGTGATCGCGACCGTGGCGTCCGGCAGAAGCAGTTGCACGTTGTGATAGAGCCTGGGGAATGCGTTCGAGCCGGCGGACGAGAATGAGTTGGTCGCCGGCTCGTAAATCTCCGCCTTCATACTGGCCGTGCTTGCGTCCTCATCTTGCGCGGAGCCACCGTCGACCAGGAGCTTACCGTTGGGAAGAATCGTAGCTTCCATCTCCACTCGTGCCTGAACCATCTTTGGTCCCTGCACCCAGCATGGCGCGAAGCTCGGGCAATCGGCGGATATCTGGAAACCAGCTGGACTCAGATCAATGAGTTCGGTCGTGTCGGTACCGGGATTGTCGCCGCCCATGATCATGACTTTCGGGTTGTAGTTATTTTGCGGCGTCAGCGGCAGCAGCACGGATGAGCCATAGGTTCGCTCCCCGTTGGGATCATGCTGTCCCGGATAAATTGTCCACGCTACAAGCGTCCAAGTCTGGTTGGTGGGGTTGAAGTCGAGAGTGGCCGACGACGGGGCCGAGTAGAAGATATGGCCGGTCGGAAGCAAGTGCATTCTCGGATACAGCGGAAATCCGAATGTGGGAAAGTTATCGATATGGGGGTTGCCCGGAATCTCGGCTCCCCATTGGGTACCATCCCAGATTTCGCTGGTGTTGTTGTAGTTGCCGTCAGTGTCGTTAAGTCCGCCCGTGGTCATCATGCGACCGTCGTTCAGTTCGGTTACGGTTGGATACCAGCGCCCATGTGCGGTCGGAGCCACATCCACCAACGACTCTGTGCCAGGATCGAAAATCGAAGTGTTGGGCAGGCCCGTAAACGGAACTTCACCCTGGACACCGACTACCGCCAGGGCCCCGTATGCTTTCGTACCACCGTTGATCAGCACTCTGCCGTCCGGCATGATTGACATGCCGTTGCAGAACATGTCCCAACCGACAGGCATCGGGGTGATCTTGCCACTCGCCAAGTCCATCAGCGCTGCGCCTTGCGGATACTGCGGTCCGGAGGGACAGCCTGCCAGCGTCGGAGGACAGTTGCCGGAACCCGATACGAGAAGAATCTTTCCGGTATGGAGCAGGGCCGCGTGAATCGGGTTGATGGGCATGGTAGAGGGCAGCGTGTTCCATACGCCCGTTGGATGACCCGTGGAGGTGTGGCCGCCGGATTGGCCTGGGGTTGAAGAGGAGCCCACGCTGCCGCCTCCGCATCCCGCGAGCGAAAGAGAAATCAGAGCAATCAGCGCCAGCATCGGAAGTCTTCGGTTCGTGCTCATTTCTTTCAAGGTCTCCAAGGCGAATCCAGATTTTGAATTCGCAGGTTCACGATCGTTGGAATCATGGTTGATCATTTTGTGCTTGCTCATTGCGCCGACGCCGTTTCAACTGCCGTCGTAGTAGTGAAGCGCGAGAGATAAGGAAAGAACGGTGTAACTTCGAACGGCATTTTCTCCTGCGGCGAAAGCAGGACCACCGGCTTGGTCTTCATCATCTCCAGGCGGTTGCTCCAGGGATCCAACTTCACTCTGCCACCCAGCGGAAGGGCCGCGATCTGATCGATGCGCAGCATTTCGAGTTGCGGAGCCCTATTGAGGACCCCGGACATCCGAATGCCTTTTCCGCTTTCCATGCGATTGCCCAGGTGAGGCCTGATCAAGCTGCTGAGTTCCGGAGCACGGGTCTCGAGCGCCTTCAAGAACAATCCAGCATTGGCCAGTTTGTCCTTGTAAGGAGAGTTCGCCAGCAGTTCCATTGCTTTGTTGTCCGCGGCTTCTTCTTCCGCTGGGTTGCGGCTGAAGTCGAGGCGCTGGAACGTATTCTGATCGGGGAAAAAGAAACGGTCGTTAAAAGCAAAGCGGGTGTCGATGCGGTGGCCTAACGCGATGTGGCTGAGTTCGTGGGCCAGGGTCATCGCCAGGGCGCCTTCATCGGGAAGAACGTCCAGCAGGCCGCGGCTGATCACGATGGTGTGGCCGATGGTCAAAGATTCCAGCGGCGAAGTCAGCAACACGCGGCAACGCACGTCAGGAATAATCTGAAGATTGTTGGTGACGATCAGGTTGTTGACCACGGTTTGCAGAATCTTGTCCACATCACCCAGGGGTGCGAGTAATCCAACTTTCTGGAGGTGATCGAGGGCATTGTCCTCGGCCGTGCGCTCCCACATGCGCTGGGCTTCGACCGGGCCAGCTTCCTTGGCGGCATCGGTCTGATCGGTGACCGCCTCAACCTGGATTTCGGCGAATTCCCCTTCGTGTTTCAGCGGTTCGGGATCGTAGCTCCAGAGCCGGGTCTGTGCCTTGAAGTGCAGGCCGGGGAGCAGCGGGCCGGCGCTTTTCAAATTTGACTCTTCGATGAAGACATACGCCGGCAACCACACGCCCGCCTGAAGATTCAAGCGCCAGCTATCGAAATGCAGATAGTAGCTGTAACGGGAATGCGGAGAATAAGTTCCGTTGAAGCGGACAATGTTATAGTCGTGGTCTTCAACCCAGATCCGGCCCAGGAAGCGGCCGCCTGCGTTGCCCTTGGGTTGAACGTCGATTACGATGCAGCGCACTTCTCCGAGAAACTCCTGGCGCACGAATTTAAAGTCGTAGTTCTTCTTCTGAAAATCGCGGTCGAGCATGACCATCTGGGCAAAGCCCAGGGGCAGGAATTTGCGCGAGAACAAGCTAGGAAAAGGGTTTAGGGCCTTGAGCTTCAATCCCGTCTGCTTTTCGAACAGCTGGTCTTCCACGCCATCGCTCAGGTCAAGACGTCCCAGAAAATACTGATCGCTGTTGGGCACGACCACCGAGTCCTTGTCCGTCTTCAGGTTCTGGATGTAGGTCTCAGCCAGCGGATGCCGGTGCTTCATCTGTTCGACGAAGGTGCGCTCGTGCGCAATGACGCGGTCCGCCACTTCGTCAATCGACATCTTAGGCATCACAGCCAGCGACTCACTCTTGGTGACGCCGTAGTTGCCATAGATGGTGACGGAAGTAGCGGTCGCCACCTTTACCGGGAAAGTCGCGGTGGTCGCGCCGGCGGGAACGGTAATACTAGTCGGGACCAGGGCCGAGCCGGCGGGATCCACCGCCAGTGAGACCTTGGCTCCGCTGTTGGGAGCGGCCATGTTCAGAGTTACCGTGGCTTCAACCGAGCGGCCTTCAGTGACGCTGGCCGAGCTCAGGTTGATTGAAGACAGGAGCAATGGCGAATCCTGAGCGGAAACGGAGCCGACCAGGCTCAAGCTCACCAGCAGTGCAAGAATAACGGTTCCAATTACGCGCATAAGATGATTTGACCTCGCTGCCTCAGGACCTTTAGCCAGCATGTGAATAATCGCCGAGATACTTCCGATACCAGGAAACGGCATGTTACCGACCTGCCTTTCGACCCAGAAGATTCCAGTTAAATGAGAAGTTCGTAAACACCGAGATACCGCCAGCCGACTGACCAGACTGGAGACGAGTCTCATGAAGATAGGCCGCACCGATTTCGGTGTAGACGTCGCCCCGCGGAAATATCGCTTTCACTCCGCCGCCGCCCATGGCTTTGTTGTCCCAGTCGAAACCCTTGCTGTCACGAAACACTGTGGCCTCGACGTACGGCACCACGGTGACTCGGCTGAATCGCTTCGCCACGATTCCCTGCGTGATATAGCCGGTGCCGATAATGTTTCCCCTCTCGACCGGCGACAGATTTCCTACTTCCATCCAGGTAGATCCCGGGAAACGGCTCGACTTCTCCGCCACCGGCTGCCAGCCAAACCAGTCCTGGACGAAGACTGTGAGCCCGCTGCTGTCAACGCCTTTGAAGCGCTGCTCGTAGGTGTAGGCCGAACCCACGCTGATCACGCCTTTGCGGAAGTACTTGTTCACCTTCATACCGAGGCGGGGCTGAATTTTGTTGTTCCAGTTATAGCCTTTGGTATCGAGAACCAGGCCCAATCCCACGAAGGGAGTGACGGTGAGTGCTCCCGAGTAGGTGGAAAACATGGCCGCGCTTTGTTCCACGTAGGATTGCATGTAGAAATTGTTGTGCTCGATCGGGCTCAGATTGCCGATTGACGTCCAACCCTGCCCCGGCAAACCGACGGAATCGGCCAGGCTGCCTTGCAGCGCGGACACAGCACCGTCCTGAGCGGCGGAAATTGTCGTCAATATCAGAACCGCGATCAGCACAAACAACGACTTGGTTTTCATAACTCCACTTTTCTCGTTAGTACCGTTTGACAGCAAACCAACCTCTGACCTGCTTCTTCTGGATAACCACCTTCCAGAAGCTGTACAGGAAGACGGAACAGTCCACGAAACGCAACAGCGGGTACATCGGTGAAAAAATGAAGACATCAATCCGGCGGTCACAAACCCCACAAATCATGGATAGGAAGACAAGAACAATCATGTCCATGCCCGCCCCGTAGAACGCGAGTCTGGGATAGATCAGCAGCCAGACCGGCATTAACAGAAACAAGGTGGCGAAAACTACACCTTCGCCCATCAACAGCTTGTATTCCAGATCGATCTTCGACAGCCCGGTGAGCATGCCGTACTTCTTGCCCACCTGCCAGGCGCCGGTGTGCCAGCGATACATCTGCTTGATGTAGTCGCGAAGCGTTCTAGGGTCTTGCGTGGAAACCACGGCGCGCTTCTGATAAACGATCCGGCCCAGCTTCTTGCGATGAACCTGGATGGTGCAGTCCATGTCCTCGACGATGGTGTCGTTACTCCAGTCGAGTTGGGCGAAGGCGTCCGAGCGGAAGGCCGCGGCGCACCCGGGCGTCACCGTGATCACGCCCATATTGCTCTGCCCATCCTTGTAGATCGCGTGTGAAATCCAGTAGGCAAGACAGCGATATGCGGTAAGCCAGTTATGTGGAGTGCTCTTGGCCCGGCCGCAGACCACAGCCGCGCCGGTTTCGCCGAAACTTGTCTTGACCGACTGAAAATAATCCTGGGAGACCTGGGTGTCGGCGTCCATGAGGCACACGTAGTCGTAGCGCCGTATCAGTTCAAACGCGGAAGCCAAGCGGCCCAGGCTGTGCGCTTTCCCGATGTTCTTTTCGTTTCTGGCCACGTTCACGCCGAACCCGCGGGCGATGCTTCCCGTGCCGTCGCTCGAGCCGTCATCAATGACGTACACATCCGCGGGAAGAAGGCCGGCCTGGAGAATGCTGCGCAGCGTTCGTCCGATGCCCACCGCCTCGTCCTTCGCGGGCAACATTACGCAAAGCCTCTTCACAGTTGACCTTTCACAACCAGCTCTCGGGAATCGAAATCCACCGAGTAAACCCCGTCTTTGCCCCGGCGGAGTTCACGTCCCGCCTGATAAAGACGCGTATGGTTTGAACCTTGGACCGCAACCTTAAGGACGACCCCATGCGGAAATGGAGTCGGGACTTGCCAGGTAAACTTCTTTTCGCCGTTTGCGGCCTGTACCGGGGCAGCCTCCAGGATTTTCTGGGCCCGGAAATAAGCGGCCACTTCTCCGAACGGCGCAACCCAGAGTCCTCGGGGCTCCATCGCTTTCACGTAGTCCAGAAATTCGATAAACGTGTTGCTGGGGATGGGTTCGAATCCGGTCGAAGAATCGCCGATGCCGTGAATCTGGAGAATGGTCCAGGCCTTGAGTGAAATGTCTTTGTCAATCCAGCCACCGTAAGTAGCAGTGTCGTACTTCGTGTAGCTGGGCTGGCTGGGCAGAGCGTACCAATCCGGCTGGACGTCGGATTTGATGTAGACCAAGCTGCCATCCCCGCGCCCACCCCGCGCCGCGAAGTCATAGCGCTTCACCCAGTACAACAAGCCGGGCGAAACCTCGGTGTAGGGATAGGCGAAAATGATGACGTCCGATTTGAAATTGCTATCCAGAAATTTTTTGGCGTCCTCAACCTGCAACTCTTCGCCGGCCTTGGTCAGATCCGTCGCATGCTCGTGAGTTACGGAATGATTTCCAATCTCGTGTCCCTGGGACTGGATTTTCTGCCAGTCTCCCAGGCGGGTGGTCTTGGAGACGATGAGGAAAAAGGTGGCGCGCAGATGGCGCTTGTTGAGTTCGGGAGCGACTACATCGAGATGCACAGCGCGCGAGTCGTCAAAGGTGAGTGACAGCGCAGCCTGGTGATTGTTCCACGGCAGGACCTTGAGGCCGGAAGTTTGCGCCGAGCAGTAGCCCGCCATCAAACTCGCGATCAAGATCAGTTGGACAAATATTGTCATAACGCAATCGAGGAACTTTCATGCATACACAATGCAACCCCGATGCCAACGGGCCGAAGTTACCCTCCCCCGCTTAGCACTACTCAGTTTGCGATTGACGGATGTCGCGGAATCGTTGTCAGCGACAGTACTTAGCGCGATCAGTCAGCCCGAAAGCCGCGCGGGAAGCGGCATGAGGGTAACGTGCGAAAACAGGCTGCAAACCGTCGCAAGTGGTTACCTAGGTAACGCGCGCGGCCGATGTGCATGGAAGGGCATTTACCTAGAGAGGAAAACATCTTCCACGTTTCAAGTTTGTGTGGGGCGGGCCCTCGCCCGCCGCTTTTGAATCGGACTCTGCTTTTGGCCGGATCGCTGATCCAAGTCAAGAGCGGCGGGCGAGGGCGCCCGCCCCACACGGAGGCTACGCGGAAGTACAGGCCCAGCGCCGCTTTCAGCCAGCTACGTTGCTGGTCTTCTGATTGCCATCGTGCGAGTTTTCCCTAACTTGCTTCGAACTCCCGACGATGGTTGAGACATGTCACCTCTGATGCTCTGCCCTGATCCCCATTAGCAACCCTTGCTCCGATCCATGAGCTGTCCTCGATTTCCCAATCGGAAGGGCTTCAAATATTTCTTTCGTGCTGCTCTGTTTCTCGGAGTGTTCATATCCGGCGGCGCGTACTCGTGGGCTCAGACCTGGATCAGCGCGGTCGGCGCGACCACCAGCGCAAACACGGCGAAGGTCACCTGGGCGACGGCGGTGCCGGCTGACTCTCAAGTGGAATACGGAACCACTGCGTCTTACGGGAATGTGACCACGCTGGCCGCAGCCAAGATTGCGACCCACGCGGTCGCATTGAACGGCCTGACGGGAGGGACGACGTATCACTTCAGGGTGCGATCGAGCGATGCGACCGGCGCTCTCGTAATCGGCCCAGACTATTCTCTTACGATATCGATCCCGGTTACGGTTTCACTTTCGCCCCTGAGCCCCGCCATCGCCGCGAATGGAACGCAGCAGTTCATGGCGACCGTCGGCAACGATCCCAACCAGGCAGTTTCGTGGTCTGCGACGGCAGGCACAGTCAGCACTTCTGGTTTGTTCACCGCGCCTGCTGTCTCCGCAACCACACCGGTCAAGGTCACCGCGACCAGCCAGGCGGACACGAGCAAGACGGCATCCGTAACTCTGCAGATCGGCGCCGCCCAAGCCGCGGGCGCGATGTTGCTTGGCCACTCGACGCTCGAGGCGAGGGTGAACGGCCTCTACGCCGGAATGGCAGAGGCCTATCAGACTACTGCCTCGAGCGCTGGCAATCTAACTACACTGAGCGTCTATGTCGATTCCGCGTCGACGGCGACGAATTTGTTTGTCGGACTATATACCGACAATAGCGGGCATCCCGGCACGCGGCTGACGGGCGGCAATTCCACTACGTTCCAGAAAGCCGCGTGGAACACCATCTCAGTGCCTCCGGTCAGCGTGGCTGCCGGCAGCAAATTCTGGTTTGTATTGCTCGGGACCGGCGGCTCCATGTGGTTCCGGCAGAAGGCCGCAACCGGTGGATGGATTGATGAATTGAACGCGGTGAAAACCTTGACTTCCCTGCCCTCTACATGGACGACCGGGCTACCTATACGGCTGGCGCCTGGACATCGCTCTACGGTTCGGGCCTGACTACCGAGGCAGCGCCTGTGGCAACTTCTGTACTGGCCGTAGTCCGGCAGGCTTGAGCTGGACCGAAAACGTCGGGACAGCCAATCTCGCGCCCGGTAAAGTGAGCATCACGAACACCGGGACGGGATCGCTTCCTTTTGCGGGAGTCAGTGACCGAGCTTGGTTGGCAATTTCCTCCAGCGGTGGAACGACGCCCTCTACCCTTCAGATCGTTCCGTCTACCGCAGGCCTCACAGCAGGACCTTATACTGGGCATGTCACGATGACCGGCGGCGGTACCACGAAGGTAGTCACGGTTGTTCTCAGCATGACTTCGCCTCCACCGGTGCAGCACACGGTATCGCTGTCCTGGAACAGCCCGAAGGGAGCCACCGTCGTCAGCTATAGCATGTACCGATCGACCATCCCGGGTGGTTCGTATGCTCTTGTGGCGAGCGCCATCGGCGGGACCCCATACGCCGATCAGAGCGCGCAATCTGGAACTCCTTATTACTACGTTGTAACTGCGGTCGACAGCCAGGGACGGGAAAGCATTTACTCCAACGAAGTAAGAGCTGCGGTTCCATAATCCATCGAACCAAAACTTGACCGTTGGTCGTTGGTCATTGGCCGACGAACGTAGCGCGAGGCCAACGACCGGCGACCAAGGCACAACGACCGATTTGTGGAAGGCAATGTGAGAGTGCTGCTCCAGCCTGAAGCGAACCGTAACGGCCTGATTCCATTGGTCAACTTCTCGCGAGTGATGTAGTCGAGAATCCAGGCATGGGTATGCAATTTGTTGCCCTCAACCCATATTGACAAACCCTCTGAAATCAACTATTAACATGACTAGTTCATCGCTATTTCGAGGATGAGCGCTCTCCCCCAGTAGGATCCCCCGGTCTCCAGACACCAGCTCGCGACGCGTCCCAGCGTGTCATGAGCAACAACAAAACTCGTGAGCGAGTAAGAACGAGGCCAATCCCATGTCCCGTGGTGTGTCTGCGTGTTTAGGTCGAGTCCTTTTGGTGCTATTCCTGGTCTTCGTACCACTCATTCCCCAGGCAATGGCCCAGGCGGATGTGCAGGGTCAGTGGAGCACTTTGAATTACTCCATGACCATCAATCCCATCCATGTGGTCTTGATGCACAATGGCAAAATTCTGGTCACGACGGGCTCGGGGAATTGTCCACCTTCGCAATCGGGTTGCCCGTCAGGTCCGCCATACAACGGATCGAACCACTCCGGCGCGGTGGTAGTGGATCCGGTTGCCAAAAGCATCACGCAGCTGTCGGTATCTTGGGACATGTTTTGCAACGGGATGACTGTGCTCGCCGACGGGAAGGTGCTGGTCACTGGCGGCACCATCGCCTATGATCCGTTCCTCGGAATACAAAACACCAACTTGTTCGATCCGGCTACCAACACCTTTACCACCGTACAGAGCATGGCCCATGGACGCTGGTACCCAAGCGTAAACCTGCTCAGCGATGGCCGGGTCATGACCTTCTCGGGATTTGACGAACACGGGGGCACGAACACGGGTGTGGAGTTCTACACTGAGGGTTCGGGATGGAGCTCCCCGGTCTCTGCCGGATGGACGCCGCCGCTGTATCCCAGATTCCATCTTCTGCCGAACGGGAAACTCTTCTATTCCGGATCGACTCCGGTGAGCATGATCTTCGATCCGTCTAGCAAGAGCTGGACCAACGTAGCCAGCACGAATCTTGGGTCCACGCGGACGTATGGCACTTCGGTTCTGCTGCCCTTGACGCCGGCCAACAACTACGACCCGAAGGTAGTGATTATGGGTGGAGGAAATCCGGCCACGAGCACGACGGAACTGATCGATTTGGGGGCGTCCTCGCCGGCCTGGTCCTGGGGTCCGGACATGTCGCAGCCGCGCATCGAGATGGATGGGGTGATCCTGCCTACTGGGAAGGTGCTGGCGTTAGGTGGCTCGGCCAACGATGAAGACGCCACGACCGCCAGTCTGAATGCTGACTTGTACGATCCGGCCAGCAACAGTTTCTCGTCTGCCGGGGCCAATGCCTTTGCCCGTCTCTATCATACCGTGTCGTTGCTCTTGCCCGACGCCACGGTGTGGCTTGCGGGCAGCAATCCCGCCCGCGGAAATTATCAAGCGCACGTCGAAAGTTACCAGCCGGCGTATCTTTTCACCCGCGATGGAAACAACAACATAGTTGCGGCGCCCCGGCCGACCATTGCCAGTGCCTCGTCCAACATCGCGTGGGGCGGACAGTTCTCCGTTTCGACGCCGGACGCCGCCAACATTTCTCAAGCCGTGCTGGTGCGGCCGGGTTCTTCGACTCATGCCTTTGACTTCGACCAGCGCCTGGTGGGGATGTCGTTCACGGCAGGGTCGGGATCGCTGACGGTCACAGCACCACCCAACAGCAAGATTGCGCCGCCCGGATATTACATGCTGTTTCTCATCAACAATAAAGGTGTGCCTTCGGTAGCGGCGTTTGTTCTGCTCAATGGCTCGAGTTCGGCTCCGGCCCCGACAGTGACCTCGACCTCCCCCAACACGGGAACGACGAACGGTGGGACTGGCGTGACCATCACGGGCACGGGATTTCGGTCAGGCGCGACTGTGAGCCTGGGAGGATCGGCAGCCACGAGCGTGAATGTAGTGAGCAGCACGTCGATAACCGCAACCACGGCGGCTCATGCGGCGGGAGCTTCGAATGTGCTGGTCACTAACAGCGATGGTCAGAGCGGCACGCTCCCCAACGGATATAGCTATATCGTCAGCAATCCGGCACCGAAGGTGACCGCGATTACGCCGAATTCAGGACCGGCGACCGGTGGAACCACAGTGACGATCACGGGCACGGGCTTCCTGACAGGAGCCGCAGTAACCCTGGGAGGAACGGCAGCGAGCGGCGTGAACGTCGTGAGCAGCACGTCCATAACGGCGACTGCCGCGGCCCACGCAGCGGGCGCGGTGAGCGTAGTGGTGACCAACAGTGATAATCAGAGCAGCACGCTCGCCAACGCCTATACCTACGTTCCAGCGCCGGCGGTGACATCCATGGCTCCCAGCACCGGACCTGCCAACGGCAGTACGGGGGCGACGATCACCGGCACGAACTTCCTGTCCGGCGCCACGGTGAGTTTTGGCGGCACAGCCGCGACTGGAGTAACGGTGGCAAGCAGTGCGTCGATCACCGTGACGGCTCCGGCCCACGCAGCGGGGACAGTGGACGTTGTGGTCACGAACCCGGACGGTCAGAGTGGTAAGTTGGCGGGCGGCTATACCTACTCTGCCGCTGAAGCAAACCTGGGTTTGATCGTGCCCTACGGAGATCCAGATTCAGCAACCATAGCAGCCGGACAAACCGCTTCTTACACTCTTTCTATCGGCGGGCAGGGGATGAGCGGAACGGCTTCACTCAGTTGCACGGGCGCGCCTCCGAGCGCGACCTGCTCTTTGCCTGCCAGTCTGACATTCAATGCGACCACGCCCACAACCTTCACCATCAAGGTGGCAACGACGGCGCGCCTCACCGCAGCCCTTCCCCCACCTGTTTTCGCATCGGCATTGCCCAAGCCGGCGCCCTCGTCACCTGCATCATGGTTGTGGACCATGGCGCTGGGAATGTTGTTCGTGCCGGGAACGCGTGTGCCCAAGGGGTCCGTGCGAAGATGGCGCCGATATCTGTGGCTGGCGCCCTTGATGCTGTTGTTTTTCACGGTCTCCTGCGGAGGCGGGGGCAGCATGGGCAATCAGCAAGCGCAATCGAACGGAACCCCATCCGGGACTTATAATGTGGTGGCGCACGCGAGTTCTGGTTCCAATACCGGGATCACTTCCCTGACCTTGACTGTGCAATAAAGCGGGAAATCTTGCGGCCCGCAACGTTTCCGCAACGGCGCGGCTCGCCTTAGTGTTTTCGATCGGATCGCAGGATGGGGCCGGCGTGCGACAACCTCCACTTGACGGGCGCGGCCCGGGCCGTCGAATGGCAACTGCATCTGTATCCTGTGCTATCCGCAACAGACACGAATCGCTGCTCTCCCCGGGCGGTCTGAATCGCGCAGTAATGGGACTTTAAAAATGCCAAAAGAATTGTTGAGAGAGCATCAGGATAGGAAGCGTCGATGCTCGCTGCCGTCTGATAACGTATTAGGAGTTTGCACCAGGATACGCCGCAGGCATCGTCCGAGCCTCCAGCATGGCTGAACCTAAAGTCGACAAACACATTCCTCTGCCCCCAGGGGAGTCCAGGAATTGAACCTACCCGCTGATATGGTCGGACAGTTCCTGCTCGGGAAAACCGAGGTGCCGGCGCTGGCAAGCTGGTCCAAGCAACAGATTGGCCGGTGGATTTTGCACTGGCATCCCAGACTGCCCATCACCCAGATTCGATCGCAGGACGGTAGCGATGCCGGCTGGTTAATGGGTATTGCGGTTGACCCGGAGGGCCAGGTTCTTCCGGCGGTCTGGCAACTTGGCTTCAATTGCAATGAAGCCGATGCGGCAGGCCGATTCGAGTCCGCATTGCATGGGTTGAGCGGCCGCTTTGCGGCGGTTTTTCTTACTTCGCGAAACGAACGATTTTACCTTGATGCCAGCGGTTCGCTGGCTGCCGTTTATTGCGAACAACATCAGGTGGTTGCATCTTCCTGCAATTTGGTCCTTCAAGCCGGGGAGCTGCAACAGAATTCCGGGCTCGTCCAGGCCTTCGGGCTTCCTCAGCGCGATGGGTATTTCCCCTTCGAGCTGACGCCATGGTCAGCCATTAACAGGCTGTTGCCGAACCACTATCTGAATCTCGGCAATTGGGTTCGGAAGCGACATTGGCCAAGCGGTCAACTGCTCGATCCCAGCCGTCCTCCCCATGAAATCATCCGCGACATTGCTGGACTGGTCGAAGGGTTTATATCCGGCGTAACCAGACTGGGCGCAGCTCAAATTCCCCTGACGGCCGGTTACGATACGCGAGTTTTGCTGGCGTGTTCGCGTCCCAGCTTGTCTTCCATTCATTTCTTCACTTCCCCGATTCCCGACGTCAACGCTCGTATGGATTGCGCCTACGGTCGGCGGATCGCGAAACAATTCGGTCTGGACTACTCGGTCCTGACATGGAAGGATGCGCCTGAAGCAGAGATCGAGAGCTGGATTTACCGGACCGGGACCTGTGTGGTCGATCGAATCACCCGTTGCACCCGGACGGACCAACAGCTTGACCCAACCCGATTCACGCTGCTGGGGGTGGGCGGCGAAGTAGGCCGCGGCTATTTCTGGTTACCTGACGACGTCCCGTCCCGCCCCCTTTCCGGCAACGAACTGGTGCAGCGTTTCAACTTTCCGCCTGTGGAGGCAGTGATCCATGCAGCCTCAAATTGGCTGGACCAGTTGCCCACATCGGATCTTCTGGAAAAATTGGACCTTTTCTATATCGAACAACGGTTGGGATGCTGGGCGGGTCCCGCGATGTATGGCCCCCTCTACGATCGATTCCTCATGTATCCATTCAACTCCAGGCGGACCTACGAACTGATGCTGAGCCTGCCGCAGGACTATCGAAGGGAAGAACGAATGCCGGTCGACCTGATCAAGCTTAGATGGCCTGAGTTATTGGAGTTTCCATTCAACGAGCCATTTGGATGGCTGAAGTTTGAGGCACAGGCACGGCGGAGTTTGACCAGCATGCGGATCCAGATCGGAAATGCTGGCGCCCGGAGGATTAAGTCAATTCTGCTCCGCACCTTTAAATCACGATGACGGGATACTCCCAAAAGAATTGTCATTCCGAATCGCGGCCTGTCGCGCGAGGAATCTGCTGCTTCGCTGCTGGCAACAAACAGATTCCTCGCCGATGGAACTGGCTTCGGAATGCCAAGAGGCGGGGCTGTTTTTCCGGCAGACTGCACCGCTGCCCAGCGTCGAAAGCACGGAAGCCCGCAGCGGCGCAGATGATACAATCCGGCTAGCTGAATGCTCAAGATTGATTTTCGAACTGATGAATGTCTGCCCCCAAGGAGGGGGAGTACTTCATCCTTTGTTTCCTTCCCCTTTTTGACTTGTCCGGACCAATCCTCGCAAGCGCGGGCCTGGCTGGGCTCCAATCGAAGCTCATGGGCGTAGACCCGACATCCGACGGCCAGCTGCTGGCCTATAGCATCATTATCCCGGCTTTCAACGAGAGCGCACGGGTCGGCGCCACTTTGGACAAAGTGCTCAGCCACGTGGCCCATAGGGGATGGGATGCGGAGATCATTGCCGTGGACGACGGCTCCAGCGACAACACCGTAGAGATTATCCGCGGCTACGCGGAGACGAATCCCCGCGTGCGCCTGTTGCAGAATCCGGGCAATCGGGGCAAGGGATACAGCGTGCGAAATGGGATGCTGCAGGCGCGGGGTGAACTGTTGCTGTTCAGCGACGCCGACCTTTCTTCTCCCATCGAGGAAGCGGACAAGCTCTTTGCCGCAATTGCTGGCGGCGCGGACATCGCCATTGGCTCGCGCTGGCTGCGCCGCGATCTTCAGACTCAACGGCAGCCGCTCTATCGGCAACTTTTCGGGCGCGTTTTCAATCTGATGTTACGCATGGTTCTGGGTCTGCGTTTCAAAGATACCCAGTGCGGTTTCAAAGCGTTTACTCGCCGCTCCGCGAAGACAATTTTCCCACTGCAAAAGATTGAACGCTGGGGTTTTGATCCGGAACTCCTGTATCTGGCGCGGAAAAAGGGTTTCAAGGTCGCGGAAGTCCCCGTGGAATGGGCCCACCGCGAAGGCACCCGCATCAGTCCGTTGCGCGACGGCACCCGGATGTTTCTCGAGATGCTGAAGATTCGCTGGTATGGAACTACCGGGAAATACGACGGCGACGGAAAATAATCGCTTCAATCAGGCGCCGGCGGCCTTCGCCTTTGCTTGTGCCTGCGAATGAGCGGCCGACCACTTCTCTAGACTCTCACTCACGCCTGCCGACACGTTGGCAAAACGAATTCCCATGCGGCCCTGCACGTCTCTCCATATTAACTCCACGGCGGCGGTGAGGTTTTCCTTCTCACCCGGCAGAGAAAACTCGATGGTCTGGATCGCCGCCGAGGGTATTTCCTGTCCCACATACAACGCGGCCCCGCCGGCACTCAGGTTAGTAATAAAAGCCAGGGTCTGGTCCAGTCCAGCGCCGCGCAGCGTCGCCGGAATACGGATGGATGCACGCGGAGACTCACGCGCGTCCTCGCCTTCACTTCTTAGTCCTAGGGCCGATTTAACTCCAGTACGCAACCGATCCGCGGAGAGCGGGCGGTAAAGCACCATGTGACTGCGTGCGCCATCCGCGAGTGCAATGCTACTAGGCGAAACCGCCAGCACGATACCGATCGAGGGTTCACAAGATGGCAGCGACTTTGCCGCCGACAGGACTGCCACGGCGCCACGAGCGTCGGCATTGTCCACGATAATGGCATCGAACGTGGTGTTGGTAAGCCTTTGGACAGCGTCCTGTGCCGTGGTGGACTGGGCGACCTCGATGTCGAGGGTTTTCAGAACTTCGTCTGCCAGGTCAATAATTCCCTGGTCCCGAGAAAACAGCAATGCATGCAGAGCCATCGTCGCCGGACTTTATAACCTTCGGAGGGAGATGGCAAGTTACCTAAGTGGAGAGCGGGTTGCTTTCAGCCGGGCCGAGTGATATTCGCTGTTTATTCGCCAGGATCGCGAGTTGCAGCCGTCTGCGTTTCGGGTTGCATCAGGCTGCAACGATCACACCGCTCATGCGGGCCGCGTCAGTATTCTTTTATTGCAAGTTCTTTGCGCATTCTCCCAAAACCGGGTCCGCCAATCCCCCTGTATCCCATGAAATCCGCTCCCATTAAGGCTTTTGGGGCGGTGGCGCTCCACTTGCTATAACCTTCCCGGATAGGTGACCATTGCGTAGCAATGCTGCGGAACAGTCAGTTCAGGGTCAGTTGGTCGGCCATTTCGGGCTGCGGGAGAATCCGTTTGGGGTCACTCCCGATCCCCGTTTTCTGTTCCTCAGCCAGACGCATCGGGAAGCCCTGGCCTCGCTGGTCAACGGGATTGACTGCGACTTCGGATTCCAGATACTTGTAGCCCAGCCGGGCATGGGCAAGACCACACTGCTCTTCAACTTCCTGGAGCGATTTCGTGCCACGGCCCATACCGCCTTCCTGTTTCAACCGCAGCCAAATCCCATCGAACTTTTGCAGTCTGTGCTGCTCGAGCTGGGAACCAGTTCCGAGGAAACGTCGATGCGCAAATTGTCGGAGCAGCTCAACCAGGTGCTCACGCGCTCGGCCCAGGAACGCAAGCGCGTCATCGTTGTGCTGGACGAAGCGCAGAACTTGGATTTTTCCGTTCTGGAAGCGTTGCGGCAACTCTCGAATTTCGAAACCGCGTCATCCAAGCTGATGCAAATCGTTCTGGCCGGCCAACCCCAACTGGCGAAGCGGCTGGCTTTGCCGGAACAAGAACAGTTGATGCAGCGCATCTCGGCTTTCGGCCGGCTCAGCCCGCTGGCGCTGACCGAGACCCAGGCTTACATCAACCACCGTCTCGCGACGGCCGGCTATCAGGGGCCCCATCTGTTCACTCAAGGCGCCATCCGCGCTATCTGGGACCACAGCCGGGGAGTGCCCCGCAACATCAATAAGCTGTGCTTCAATGCGATGCTATTGGCGTTTGCCGAGCACGCAAAATCAATTGATACGCGCATCGTCGAGGAAGCGGCCCGCGACCTGAATCTGAACAGCGTGCTGGCCGACGTGTATCAGATGGATGCGTCAACGGTGCCCAGCCAGCGCAAAGTGTTCCCCATCACGGAAGCGAAAGTACCTGAGACCGCGGGTGAAGGAGCAGTGCCACGGCCCGCTCTAGCTCAAGGCGGTATTTTGATGGATGCGGGAAGCCCTGCTTCAGCACCGCAATTCGGTAATCAAGACCCAGCCGGACCCGCTGCACAAATTCCGTCCGTACCTGCGGCAGCCAGTGCGACTATCGCTGCTGTGTCGGAGCAAAAGATCGCGCCTCCGGACATACGTGTGCCGGTGATCGAAACGCGTCCGGCATCAGCACCACCGCTCGCAGCCGCCCGGCCCTTGGAGATGAAAGCGGCAGCCCCCGTCGAAACTCCGGCAAGACCCGGCAAAGCGCCTCAACTCCCGGCCTCCAAACCGAGCCAAAGCGACACAACGGCTGCGTCTCCGAGCAACAGGACAGCGAATCAGGAAAAGAGCGTGCCGCCGAAAAAGGCGCAGGAACCCGTACGAACGGAGCGACAAGGGGTGCCCGCCACAACACCACTGAACAAACGGCAGATTGCGGAGAAACGACACGAGAGTCGAATCTGGTGGGCGAAGGCCCTGGCCTTGACCGCGGTTACTGGCATTCTCGCCTTCGTACTGGGCGAACAATTCTCGGTGCAGCGCCCGGGGCAGGTCGAGGCCAACGGTGCCGGCGGCTCAGCTGTGGCGCAGAGCAGTTCGGGGACATCCAGCGAAAGTTCCACCTCAGGAGTTGACATATCGAGCACACAACCTAAAAACCCTGCAGCCGACGCCCGCCGTGGGCGTAACGCCGACTCTAACGAGGCCGAAGACGTCACCGTGCGTAAGTTTCCCAATGAGTCCGATGCCGTGTCCGAAAGCTCGGGCAAGGCGCAAAAGCTGTTTACCATCTTCTTCGACCAGGACAGCACAGTGATCGGCTCGCAGTACGGACCTCCCCTGCGCCGGATCGCCGACGCGCTGGCGGAAAATCCCGGGGCCACCGCGATCCTTGAAGGACACACCGACAACACCGGACCCGAGAGTTATAACCAGGAGCTCTCCAGCCGCCGTGCTATCGAGGTGAGGAACGCACTGGTCGACGAACTGCACGTTTCCACCTCCCGGCTCACGGCCGTTGGCGCAGGGGCGGCCTCTCCGGCGCAGCCCAATTCCAGCGCCACCGGACGCGCTTACAATCGCCGCGTGGAAGTTCGCCTGGTCCACCTCGGCGCGTGACTCCCGGCTTCCTGCCGTTTCCATAAACCAGCGGTCCAGTCAACGCAAGAACAACCTCACCCTTCGTCTTTCCGAAGCCAGGTTTATCAGAAGGGAATCTGCTTGCTGCCAGCCAGTCGAGCAGCAGATTCCTCGCGCGGCCAAGCCGCGATTCGGAATGACAGATCCTTTGGGGACTTCAAACTGCACCAACCCGCAAATAAAAGCAGTCCCGATAAGTTTGATAGAATGGCACGCGCTCGGCTCGCGAAAGCGCCATTCGCCAGTCGCGTCCGAGCAGTGTCAACGCGACAAGTCCTTCGTGCCCATGGCAGTCTGGGACGACCCCTAGGCTCCCCCGCGTTTTCAGGTGTAACTTGAAGCTTTCTAAGCGCTCCGATCTGGCCATCATTGTTTCCGCTACTGCCTTGTTGCTCGTCCCCTGCGTCTGGCTGCCGCAGATCGAGTCGCTTGACCTTTGCAGTCACATCTACAACGCCTGGCTGGCCCGACTCATCACCGAGCAGCATATTCCCGGTCTTGTCATAGTCCGCCAGTCCACCAACATTTTATTTGATAACCTGTTGACCTTGTCGATGACGGCTTTCGGCCCTTTCTGGGCGCAACGTATTTTGGTCAGCACGTCCGCCGTGCTGTTTTTCTGGTCGTCATTTGTCCTGATCGCCGCGCTTAGCAACCGGAGACCTTGGTTTCTGCTGCCCTGCCTGGCGGTGTTGTCCTATGGTCGAATTTTCCACTACGGATTCTTCAATTTCTACGTCGCGCTGGCCTTCGGATTTCTCGCTTTGTCATTGCTTGTGACTCGATCCCGGTGGTGGCAGGTTCTATTCGTGCTGTTGTTGGCGCTCTCGTGGATTGCCCACCCATTACCCGCCCTGTTGACGCTCGCGGCGGCCGCGTACATCTCAATCGTCAGGAATGCTCCACGGCGAATTCAACTAGCGGCTCTGGGCGGCTCCGCTTTTCTGGTGCTGGTGGTAGGCGTCTATGAAAGGATCAGATTTCCCAGGTCTGTCTTTCCCCACCCCAACCTGCCGCGGGAATTTCTGATCATTTCTGGATGGGACCAGGTTCTCGCATTCAACCGCCCTTTCTCGGTCCTGAGCTATCGAACTGTCGAGCTGGGAATACTCTTTGTCTTTGTGCTCTTGCTCATCCAGGAACTGCGCAAGGAGAAAGACTTTGTCTTCAGCCTTCCGGTGCAACTGTACGTTCTGGCGTGCTTTACCAATTTCGTACTGCCCGACCGAGAGCTCTTTTTTCCCGGCGTCTTCCAGCACCCCTTGGGGTTCATCTCGGAACGCTTTTCGCTGCTGGCTGCGATACTCGGCTGCGCCGTGGTGGCACGCAGCAATCCCCGGCCCTGGCAGCGAGGACTGCTCCTGCTTCTCGCCGGAGTGTTCTTCGCGGTGGCCTATCAGGACGAACGCGCCTTGGTTCAGCTCGAAGCAAAAGTGGATCAACTGGTCAGTCCGCTGCCTCCCATGCAGAGGGTTGCGGCCATGCTTCATTACCCAGGTATTGAGGACGGTTTCACCGAAGACATTCTGGATCGCGCGTGCCTGGGACGATGCTACAGCTATGGCAATTACGAAGCCCCAACATTGCAATTCCGTATCCGCGCCCAGCCCACGAACTCCATCGTTCTGGCAGATATTGCCGATTCAAATAACCTCGCGCGGGGAACCTATCGCGTGCAACCACGCGATCTGCCTCTCTATCAAGTCTATCCCTGTGGTCCGCGGATAACGGATCTCTGCATTCGCGAGCTGAAAGCCGGCGAGCTAAACGGCACGGTCCCAGGCCAAGTGCCCTCGCCCACGGATTCGATGTCGGTTCAATGACGCGTCTGATCGCGCCGGGCGAGGTCGAGTCCACGCTGTCCGGCCGCAGCTGCCTTTTCGTGCTGATTGTCCTGCGAAACACATCTGTCTCGCAACATCCCGCCCGAGCGGATTTTGCGCGTATTATATTGATCTTAACGTCCTCTGCCGCAAAAGGGAGTTTCTGAGCTGCCTCTTGCCTGCCGGACCGCCCCTGGGACGGACGAGGTTCATGAGAACCCAGCTAAGGTTTTCTATCCATGAGATTGTCAGTGATCATGCCGGTCTACAACGAACGCAATACTCTTCGTGCGGTGGTGGAGCGCGTGCTGGCCTTTCCCCAGGAAGTGGAATTGATTTGCGTGGACGATGCTTCTCGCGACGGCTCCCGGGAAATTCTGGCCGAGTTGCAGAGTCAGCATTCCAGCCTCCGGGTGTTGCTGCAGGCGAAAAACATGGGAAAGGGCGCGGCCCTTCGCCGAGGCATACAGGAGGCCACTGGAGATTTCGTACTCATTCAGGATGCCGACCTGGAGTACGACCCAGACGATTATCCTAATCTCCTCGATCCCTTGATCCAGGGCAAAGCCGACGTGGTTTACGGCTCGCGCTTTCTGGGCAGCAGGCCACATCGTGTGCTTTACTTTTGGCATTCGGTAGCCAACCGGCTGCTCACTTTGCTCTCCAATTGCCTTACCAACATCAACCTGACCGATATGGAAACCTGCTACAAGGTATTCCGCCGGGAGATTATCCAGGCCATTCCCCTCGAAGAAAACCGCTTTGGTTTCGAGCCGGAGATCACCGTCAAGATTGCAAAGCGGCGGTTGCGGATCTATGAAGTAGGCATCGGGTACTGGGGCCGCACTTATGAAGAAGGAAAGAAGATTGGCTGGAAGGACGGCGTACGTTGCCTCTGGTGCCTGCTCAAATACTCGATCAAGGAACGACCCGTCCCCCTGGCAAGGCCCGTTGCCTCGGAACCTCCCGCCCTGGTGGCTCGCCAGGACGGATCGGACTCTGACGCTGCAGATTAGTCCGGGCATGGGCTTGACCCCGCGACAGTTCTCCTGAATTTTGTCCACCCTGTCTCGCCCCGGCCGGCAATCATCCGGGTCGCTACAGAACGGGAAGGAAGCGCCCTCCCAAAAGCTTGCAAAACGTGCGCAATTAGACAACATGGGCGGGCAAACTGGCCCATCCCGGCCCAAAGCCGGAAGGACACCCTCAAGAACCGCTAAAACACCACAATTTCGGGATGACACTAATCAGTTATCTTGCTATAGTTTGTCTGCCGCTTATTCGTCTACAGCATTAGCTTTCCGTTTTGCCGGGTCCTTCGTCTGGCTCGGCATCAGTCATTTGTCCCGTCGAGCAATTAGAAGTGCCCGTTGTTCAGGATCTTGCAACTTTTCTCTGGCCACCAGGGATTGGCTCGCCAGTCCCCATCCCCCTAAACGAGAGAGCGATTTTTATGAGAGTGACCGTCTTAGTCTTAGCAACTCTTTTCCTCATCAACGGTACATTGCATGCCGGCGCGCCGGTGGCTCCGCCTGGCGCGACATTCTTCGACAATTTTTCAAGTGGGTCGCTCGACACTTCTAAATGGACTGCCTCCAACTGGGGCGCTCCGGGCGGAGGCACCTTCGTTCCTTCCTATCTCGACTTCTCCTCCGGGATGCTGCGCATCAAAGTCACGCAGACCTACAACTCCAGCGGCGGGATTACCTCGGTTGGCGGCGAGCTGCAATCCAAAAATGCCCTCGGCTTCGGAGCCTACGAGTGGGTCATCCGCGCTTCTTCGACTTCGAGCACTCCCACAGGATCCGGTGTGGCCGTCTCCGGCCAGATCAGCTCGGGCTTCGTGTTTGTGAACAAGTCACAGACAGAGATCGACAGCCCCGAGATCGAAGGACAGAATCCCGGCACGCTCTGGTGGACAACCTGGGCGGGGCTGACCACGAAGCAATCAACCTCGTCGCAAGCGGCCTTTGCACCGGAGGCAGGCTTTCACTCTTACAAATGCGTGTGGACGTCGACTTCAATCAAGTTCTACGTTGACGGCGTGCTGGTGTCGACGCACACTGGCGTCGTCCCGCAAACCCCCGCCCTCGCCATGATCAACCACTGGGGAACGAACAGCACTGGTTGGGGTGGTCTCGCCACCCCCAACATCACCCGCTACATGTTCGTTCGGAGCTTTAGTTTTATCCCGCTTTCGCAATTGAGTACCAACCCGCCTCCGCCGCCCCCGGGCAACCCGGCACCGACTGTGACTTCGATTGCGCCGGGTTCAGGACCGTTGAGTGGTGGGACGGCGGTGACCATCACGGGGACGGGATTCTTGTCAGGTGCGAGGGTCAGTCTGGGTGGGACGGGCGGCGACGAGCGTGGTGGTAAGCAGCAGCACCAAGATCACGGCGACGACGGCGGCGCATGCGGTTGGCGCGGTGAACGTCGTGGTCACCAACACGGATGGCCAAAGTGGAACTTTGCCGAGCGCCTACACATACGCAGCCGGGACCGGCGGCTCCATTGCTTACGTACAAGGTAAATCGGTAACGCAGACGTCGGCAGCGTCGGTAACGGTCACCTATCCCAGCGTACAAACCGCAGGGAACCTGAACCTGGTGGCGGTGATGTGGGGAGAAACGACTTCGACGGTGAGTGCGGTGACGGACAGCAAGGGGAACGTTTACACACTGGCCGTGGGTCCGACCCAAGGAACGGGGTTGACCTCCGCGATTTATTACGCTCGGAACATAGCTGGCGGCAGCAATACGGTGACGGTAACATTCAACCGGACGGCAGCGTATCCCAATGTGAATGCGCTGGAGTACAGCGGGCTGGATGCGGCAAGTCCGCTGGATGTGGGTGCAGGCGCGGTGGGCAATGGAACGACAGGGAACAGCGGATCGAAGACCACGACGTCGGCCAATGAGTTGATCGTGGGGGTGGGCAATCCGAGCACGGTGTTCACGGGGCCGGGGACAGGATTCACCAACCGGATGATCAACGCGTTCGGAGGCATCGCCGAGGACAAGATCGTAAACAGCACGGGAAGTTACAACGCGACCGCGACGCTGACCTCTGGGGCTTGGGTGATGCAGATGGCGGCGTTCCGCGGCAGCGGGCAAGGCTCGAGCGGCAATCCGGCGCCCAGGGTGACTTCGATTGCGCCGAGCTCTGGACCGGCCGCCGGTGGGACGGCGGTGACCATCACGGGTACGGGATTCCAGTCGGGAGCGACGGTGGCGTTCGACACAACGGCGGCGACCAATGTGATCGTGACCAGCAGCACAACGATCACGGCGACGACGCCTGCTCATGCAGCGGGGGCGGTGAACGTGGCAGTGAAGAACACCGACGCTCAGACCGGCACCTTGAACAACGGCTATACGTACACGTCCAGTGGCGGCGGGGGAACCATCGCGTTTATGCAGTCGAATTCGGGGCCGGCAACGATACAGGCTGCGAACACGACGGTGGCGGTGACCTATACGGCGCCGCAGACGGCTGGGGATACGAATATCGTGGTTATCGGCTGGGGAGATACCACGTCGACGATCAGCTCAGTGACCGACAGCAATTTGAATACGTATGCGCCGGCGGTAGGACCGACGAGCGGGACGGGGTTGAGGCAGTCGATTTACTACGCCACAAATATCGCCGGTGGCAGTACAACGGTGACGGTGACGTTCAATCAGGCAGCTGCGTATCCCGACGTGCGGATTCTGGAATACAAAGGTCTGGATCCCACCGCGCCACTGGATCAGGCGCTGGGAGCCGGCGGAACCGGTGCGGCGGCCAACAGCGGCTCAGTAAGCACGACAGCTGCGAGCGAACTGATCTTCGGAGCTGGCACGAGTGGTACAAGATTCTCAGCCGCAGGGACCGGCTTCACTTCGCGGCTCATCAATCTGTACGGGAATATTGCCGAGGACAAGACGGTCAATGCCACGGGCAGCTATAACGCCTCGGCAACTGACAGTTCGGGCGTCTGGGTAATGCAGGTGGCGACTTTCAAAGCGGCCCCCTAATGCGAAACGCAAATGCAGGTGACAGGAGGTGACAGACTGATTCTTTCAATTACTTGCCGGAAGGCCGTCCTGCCTTCGTAGCCCGGATTTACGCGAGGGGCGAAATATCGAAAGACGTTCCCGTTCCAGCAGACGCGCCGCCTATGTTCGTTGCGGCTGCGACCGATGATCAGCTCGAACTCGCACCTGAGAGCGTTGCCTTGTACGAGCGGTGGGCGGGCGCTCATGAATCGGGAGAACTGCACCTGTACGCAAAGGGTGGCCACGGCTTCGGAATGCGCAAGCAGAACCTCCCTACCGATCTCTGGATTGACCGGTTCGCCGATTGGCTGGAGTTACAGGGATGGTTAAGCAGGTAACTGCCGCGACCTGATGCGATTTGTGGAGTTCCGGCGCGTTCTTCGCCCACAATTTGGAGTCAGCCCGTCGGGACACAACCTCTTCCCCATGGTTGTCATAACAACGCGATTACCCTCACCATTCAGGCACGGTGTAGTGGCCCAAAGGCGGTTCTAGCTGCCTACTTTTCTGGCATAGTCGTCGAGTGTTTTCCTGGTGTCCTCTGCTTTGCTGTCCCTGCACTCGCCCGATAGACCACGCAATCATCAACGTCGTCGCTACTCCGATAGTTAATAGCGATTTCTTCATTTTCTCTCCCCCACATAATTTGTCGCAGCTACCGACTCCGGGCGAATTCCACACCCTGATCGGCAGAGGTCCCGGCTAATCGTGGGTGGTCCGACCGCCTCAAGAAATCCGGCCGTCTCCGTCTCCTCTTGGTGCGAGACGGGTGCTGTATCAGCCAAGACTATTTGCCCGATAAAGAAATAGTGAGATCTAAGTTTGCTATACTATGCGCGCCGCTTCTTCGTCTATCGCTTTAACCTGGTTCTGAGTTCACGGTGTGAACTCGGGAAGCTCTTGCCTTCGCGTAATCCCGCGGTTCAATGCCTCGTCATGCCCTTCCGTAACGAGGGGTAATTACTGCACGGTGTTACTTTTTAAACTTGGAAGTAACACATGAACACTTCCCTGTTTGGGAAGGCGTGCTGTTGGGGATAGAACTAGAACGCCGAGAGCGATCTTCAGAGTTCCCCTTCAGTTTCTCGCCGAACGGGTGTAATCGTCGATCCCGATCCCCGGCTTTAAAGGAATTTCATGTTGAGGATTAGCGCTTTACTGCTTATAAGCTTCTTTCTCACAGGCTGCGGAGGAGGAACGATCCCGTTCACTCCGCCTCATGGCAGTGGGTCGTCGAGCGGCACGGGCTCAAGTAGCGGAACTTCAAGCAGCGGTACTTCCAGCAGCGGGTCTTCAGGGATTGGCACTTCGAGCAGTGGATCGTCTAGCAGCGGAGGTTCTTCCGGCAGCAGCGGGTCCTCCGGCACATCTTCCGGGGTGATCGGTCCGAGTTCGTTTACGTTTTCTGGTTACAACTGGGGAACGGATGGCGGAACGGCGCCTCCGGTGGGCAACTTGAACGGCAATGTGGGCACCTTCGATCCCAAGAACGTTACCGTCGGATCTGAACTGGTTCTGGCGCTCACTCAAACCAAGAACGGTAGCCAAATTTTGTCCAGGGGGTCGGAGGTCATTACCAAGCAGACCTTCACTTACGGCACGTTCGAGTTTACGTCAAGGGTGTCGGAAGCTCTTTCGGGATCGGATGCCGGGGGGTTTCTGTATGCCACCAACTCCGAAACCGAAATCGATATGGAGCAGGTGGGCAACAAGGCGGATGCGGTCGACTGTACGAACTGGCACGGACTGTCAAACTTCCAGGACACTCAGGTGTTCGGATTCGACCAGACCAATACCCACGATTTCAAAATTGTCTGGCAGCCCAGCTTCGTCGACTGGTATGTGGACGGCCAACTGGTGGTGCACCATACCCAAGGTGTACCGAGCGCTCCGGCTTACTTTTTGTTCAATATCTGGGGCACGAACAGCTCGTCGTGGGGAGGCATGGCCACGATTGGACCGACACGGTACATCTACGTCAGCAGCTTCAAGTACACAAAGTAGTGGTATCGGGTAGCGGTGTGATTTCGAAAATCGTGGAGAATTGTCATTCCGAAGCCCGCGGCATTTTGCGCAAGGAATCTGCTTCTTCGCTGCCGGCAGCACGCAGATTCCTCGCCGACAAAACTGGCTTCGGAATGACAAGAAGTGCGCGCTGTGTATGTTCAGTTTATAGGCTCTTTCGCGAAAAACCGGGCGATCCCGTCCACAACCACCTTCTGTTGTTCTTGTGTCATCTGCGGAAACACTGGCAGCGCCAGCACATGCTGACTGGCTTCTTCCGATTGCGGAAATGCGCCCAGGTGATAACCGAGATAGGCGAAAGCCGGCTGCAGATGAAGCGGTGAAGGATAGTAGATTTCGGTGGGTATCCCGCAATTGCGCAGGTGTTCCCGCAACTGATCTCGCTCCGGGGCACGGATGACAAATTGATTGTAGACGTGGTGCATACCCGCCGGCTCGACCGGGAGGGCAATCAACTTCTCCAGTCCGGCCTGCCTGAACAGTTGACGATAGCGATCGGCGTTGCGGCGGCGAGCCTGGCTCAGCGCATCAAGATGCTTGAACTTGACCAACAGGATGGCGGCTTGCAGGCTGTCCAGGCGGCTGTTCATCCCCAACAGATCGTAGTGGTATTTCTTGCGGCTGCCATGGTCGCGTAGCACGGAGATGCGTTCGGCCAGCTCGGGGTCGTTGGTCGTGATCATTCCCCCGTCGCCTGCCCCGCCCAGATTCTTTGAAGGGAAAAAACTGAAGCAGCCGCAGGACCCGATGTTGCCGACATACTGGTCCTGATAGCGAGCCCCGATGGCCTGGGCCGCGTCTTCGATCACGGGCAGACGGTGGGCGCGCGCAATCTCGCTGATTTTCTCCATCTCCGCCGGAAGCCCAAAGAGATAGACCGGCATAATCGCCTTGGTTCGGCTGGTGATGGCCGCTTCGAGGAGAGACGGATCCAGATTGTAGGTTTCGCGGTCGATATCCACAAAAACCGGCTTGGCCTTCAGGCGGCAGATGCTGCCAGCGGTGGCTACGAAGGTAAAGGGTGGCGTGATGACCTCGTCGCCCGAATCGACGCCCAGCGCCATCAGCGCCAGTAAGAGCGCGTCCGACCCGGAAGCGCAGGCAATCGCGAAACCGGAGCCAATGAAGGCTGCAATTTCAGCCTCCAGCTCCTTTACCTCCGGTCCCATGATGAATTGCTGGCTCTCGAGGACCTTGTCCACGGCAGCCCGGATGTCTTCCTTCATCATGGCGTATTCAGCCTTAAGGTCGAGAAAGGGGAAGATCATCTTTGGGGCGCTGTGAGCGGAGGGTAGCGACTTGGCGAGGGATTGCCTGGCGTTCACTTCATTCTTCCTGAGGGCCGAAACCTTCGAGCTTAGTAACTATATCGCAAAGCTGCTTTGGGGTTGCGTAGGGCGCGCGCCCGCGCCCGCAGAAGTTGAACTCAACGTCAAGAGCCGCGGGCGGGGGCGCCCGCGCCACACAAACACTGCGTCACGCGGGGTAACCTGGGTCCGCACGGCCAGTGACCTTCGTACTCAGGCTGGCCTTTAGAATCACCGTATAATCGGGTAAATCGAAGGAATTTGGGCAAAGGATAAGGGTGGACCCTGTTCTGGCATCGGCGATCTTCGTTCTGGGGCTGGCTTTCGGCAGCTTCCTGAATGTGTGTATCTATCGCTTGCCGCGGGACTTATCCGTGGTGCGGCCGCGATCGGCCTGCCCTGGCTGCGAGCGCCCGATAGCGGGTTACGACAACATTCCGGTTTTGAGCTGGCTGATTCTGCGCGGACGCTGCCGCAATTGCAAAACTTATATTTCGCCGCGCTATCTGATCGTGGAACTCCTCACCGGGGCGATCTTCCTCGCAATTTACACACACTTCGGCGCCAGCGTGGCGACACTCAAATACTGTGCCTTCGAGTTCCTGCTGCTGGGGCTGATCTTCACCGACGCCGAGACCCAGCTCTTGCCGGACAAGATGACGCTCCCTGGGCTGGCTCTGGGGCTGATCTTCAGCCTGGTGGTTCCGGTCAATGACCTGGCTTCGCAGCTTTTGCCCGGGCTGGTGTCGCTGCCGGTAAGCTCCGATGTTTCCTGGCATCTGCTGTCGCTTGTTGACGCCGTGCTAGGCGCAATTGTCGGGGCGTCTTTCATCTATGGCGCGGGCGCTATCTATCTGCGGGCCCGGGGCGTGGAGGGCATGGGCTTCGGCGACGTGAAATTGATGGCCATGGTTGGCGCATTCCTTGGCACCAAACTGACCATCTTTACGTTATTCTCCGCCTCGATTGCCGGGTCGCTGTTTGGTGTCTCCACGGTGTTGGCAGTCTGGCTCAAGCGCACGCGGCGTCGTATGAAACGTAATCATGAATCCGCAGCGGAGGCGCGGAAGCGGGCCTGGGAATCGGCCGCGATTGCGCTTCGCCGCCATCAAATGCCGTTTGGCGTCTTTCTCGGCAGCATGGCCATGGTCGCGCTGTTCTACGGCAACAGTTTCCTGCGCTGGTACTGGGGGTTGTTGTGAGACTGGCGACTAATCCCATTGTGCTGCGCATGGTGCTGGTGCTCGTGACCGCGGGCCTTGCTTTCATTGTGGGACTGCTTTTGATGCGGCGTATGCGCCGCAGCATCAGCGAGGAAGGCTCTTTTCCCGACATGCCTTCTTCTGTTTCTGCGTCCGAGAGTTTTCCACTGCACATGTATCACGCAGTGATCCAGCAACTGAAGCAGCAGAAACATGAACTACAGAGTTTGCAACTGGTGGAGCGACGGCGAGCCAAGACTTCAGAGAACATCAGCGCCGCAGTGCTCTCCAATCTTTCATCGGGGGTGCTCTTCTTCACTCCTAACGGGTTGGTGCGCCAGGCCAACGCGTCCGCGAAACAGATCCTCGGCTTCGCCTCGCCCGCCGGGATGAGCGCGGCTGAGGTATTTCGCAAAGCTGAGTTGATTTCCGCATCCGACGGAGCTTACACGAGTCTGGCCGAAGCGGTGAATGTCAGCCTGCGCGAGAAGAAGAGGTTCCAACGGCTGGAAGCGCAGTACCGCACTCCCGCGGGTGAGGAGCGCACTCTGGATATTACGGTGAGTTCCGTGCATGGGCCCGACAGCGACGTGTTGGGCGCGGCTTGTCCCGGTGGTGCTGGCCCGGGCGTTGCTTGTCTGGGCGTTGCTTGTTTAATCAATGATCGCACCGAAATGACCGAGATTCGCCGCCAACAGGAGTTACGTGGCGAAATGTCGGGCGAAATGGCGCTGGGGCTGCGCAGCTCGCTCACCACTATCGCGGGATACGCGCAACAACTCGCAGCCAGCCGGGACCCGGAGCTGGCGCGGCAGCTGGCCTCCGACATCGCGGCCGAAGCCGCACATTTAGATCGCACGATTGGAGGCTTTCTCGCAGGTGCAAAGGCTGCGAGGGCCGGTTCGAAAGCTTGAGTTGACCACGTCGATGCTGTCCTCCGGCTGGAGGCGGCAGGACGGGAAGAAATGGAGCTCTTTATGAAGCGCATTGCATATGTTTTTCTGACCGAAGTGGTTCTGGCGGGCATGCTGGTAGCGGTGTCCGGCGCGCAATCGGAGCCTCTGGGTGACTACGCTCGTTCCATCCGCAAAGGGGACAAGACTGCGGCGTCGGCCAAGAAGTACGACAACGACAATTTGCCCAGTTCCGACAACATCAGCGTTGTGGGAAATGCGACTGACTCGACCGGCCCCGAAGACGCCAACCCGGCGCCTGAAGCAAACTCCGCCAAGCCGGAGAATGGCGTCACACCTTCCGCTCCGTCGCAGGATGCCACCAAGAAGACAGACCCGAACGACGCATGGAAACAGAAGATTGCCGATCAGCAGGGCAAGGTTGACCTGCTCTCGCGTGAATTGGATGTGACCCAGCGTGAATATCGGCTACGCGCCGCCGCCTTCTACGCAGACGCAGGCAACCGCCTGCGCGGCTCGGCTACATGGGACAAGGAAGACGCCCAGTACAAACAGCAGATTGCCCAGAAACAAAAGGCGGTCGATGATGCCAAGAAGGCCCTGGACGATCTGAAGGAACAGGCGCGCAAGGCAGGAGTGCCGGCGAAGTTGCGAGAGTAGGCTCCTTGC